>Ga0316363_10000201_pt1 | contig 94883 bp, 79 predicted proteins | sample Sb_taG_3_FD_200459 | JGI IMG/M metagenome (GOLD analysis project Ga0316363, IMG submission 200459) | Peat soil microbial communities from Weissenstadt, Germany - Sb_50d_a_PC metaG (v2) (version 2) | ecosystem: Environmental > Terrestrial > Soil > Wetlands > Peat | place: Germany: Weissenstadt...
CGGGCAGAAAGCTCCAGACTGACGCCGACCTCCTGTCACGTTCGCGACGGCATAATCATACGCCTGTTCGGGCCCGTTTCATCCCCCGCTGCGGGAATCGGCCCTGGGGCGTTCACAGATTTTCAAAAGAATTTTTCTGAGGCAATTCAACCACTTACAGTTTTTCTCCCTCATAAATCTATTGACAGACCCTGTATTATTAAATTGGAATAGGGCCTGCGCCCCACCGCGCAAACCCCGACAGTTTCTTCGCTGCGCAGCGAACGTTGCAAATCAGGTGGTGCTGGGCTCCCGGAGGCCGTCAAACGCCTTGCGGTGTCAAGCCGTGCTTCACGCATTGCTTGGGAAGCATCGACGGGAGATCTTGGCTTCGAAGCCAGTCGGTGAATCTGTTACCTCTTCACCGTTTTCAGAGGATCGCGTCGAAACGATCGATTCACCCGCCATCCAGCGGGTCGACATCATCGTAGATGTGGTTCAAGCCATTGGGCGGCCGACACGCACGGCGATAAGTCCGGGAGCTTGCTCCAGGCCCGGCCGCCCGCAACGTCACACAGGCGTTTCGAGCCTGTGTTTTTCACCCTCGGTCTTCCGCCACACGTGTCTCTACCCCTCCCTGCCCTCTCCGTTCGCCCCTGCAAACCAGCCGTACAACCCTGTAAATTCACACTTTAGCGCCCGATTGTAGTCTCCCCGGCCGCACCACCCTACAATGACGGGTCATGGCGCAATTCCAGGTAATACAACCCGATACTACCTATTCAGGTTCGCGCATTCAGCCTCTCCGGAAGGGCCTCCCCAAGACCACCCGCTCGCTCTGCCCGGAATGCACGCAACTGATTGATGCCAGGATTTTCGAAGAAGGCGGCAAAGTCGTGATGGAGAAGCGTTGCCCGACCCACGGCGACTTTCGCGACATCGTCTACTCCGACGCCCGCCTGTACCTCAAGATGGAGGAGTGGAGCTTCGGCGACAACCGCGGCCTGGACAACCCGGCGGTCACCAACGCCACCCGCTGCCCCGACGATTGCGGCCTGTGTAACCTCCACACCAGCCACACCGGCCTGGCCAATGTCGATCTCACCAACCGCTGCAACCTGACCTGCCCCGTGTGCTTCGCCAACGCCAACGCCGCCGGCTACCTCTACGAGCCGGATTTCGAGACCGTCCGCAAGATGCTCCAGGCGCTGCGCAACGAGCGCCCCGTGGCCGGCCGCATCGTGCAGTTTTCGGGCGGCGAGCCCACCATCTATCCGCGGTTCCTGGATGTGCTGCGCCTCGCGCGCGAAATGGGCTTCTCCCATAGCCAGGTGGCCACCAACGGAATCAAGTTCACCGACCTGGAGTTCGCCGAGCAGTGCAAAGAGGCCGGACTGCACACGCTCTACCTTCAGTTCGACGGCGTGTGCGACGACATCTACCGCCGCACGCGCGGCGAGTCGCTCTGGGAAAAGAAGCTGAAGTGCATCGAGAACGTCAAGAAGGCCGGCCTGAAGATCGTGTTCGTGCCTACCATCGTCAAGGGCCTGAACGACCACCAGATCGGCGACATCGTGCGGCTCGCGCTCGAATACATCGAATGCACCAGCGGCATCAGCTTCCAGCCGGTGGCGTTCACCGGGCGCATCGCGCGGCACGAGCTGGAGTCCAAGCGCTTCACCCTCTCCGATTTCGCGCATGCCGTTCAGCAACAGACCGGCATCGCCGATCCCTACCAGGACTGGTTCCCGCTCTCCTGCGTCACGCCGTTTTCGAAACTCATCAGCGCGCTGCGCGGCGACCCGACCACTACCCTGAGCTGCCATCCGCATTGCTCGCTCGGCACCTACCTGTTTGTGGACCAGAACCGCCACGCCGTGCCGGTGACCCAGTTCGTCGACGTGGGCCCCATGCTCCAGGAGATGGACCTGCTGGCGCGTAAGGCCGGCAAGCGGAGCGTCCAGTTCTTCACCAAGCTTCAGGCCTGGAACAACCTGCGCAAGTTCTTCCACGAGGAGAAGGCGCCCCAGGGCCTGACGTTCAAGATGTTCTTGCAGACGCTCCAGGGCATGACGGACAAGCGGCTCGGCCGCGGCGACAGCGAGAAGCAAGGCTACACCTACCGCACCCTGATGCTGGCCGGCATGCACTTCATGGATTCGTACAACTACGACATCGAGCGGGTGAAGCGCTGCGTGATCCACTACGCGGCGCCCAACGGCCTGATCTATCCCTTCTGCGCCTACAACTCCGGCCCGGTATACCGGGAGCGCATCGAAAAGGAATTCTCGGTGCCGTTCGAGGACCAGGAGGAGATGCGCCGCCTGCGCGTCGAGGCTCGCCAGGGCTGCGGGACCTGCGAGCCGGAGCTGGTGGGCTGACGCATCGGCCGATCAGCCGCCACTGGCGCATCGTGAAGCCGGAGGTGGTTGTCACCGGTTCGATCCGCCGGTAATCGGTTCCCCATGAAACGCATCATCCTGGCGGGCCTGTTGGGCGGCGCCGCGCGCCGGTTACGGGCAGCGGGTATTGCTGGCCGGCCTGATGGGCCTGCTGCCGGCGCGCACGCGCTTACGGCGTCTTGAACCGCTCGTCGATCTGCACCTGGTATCCGCTCGAAAGGCGGTTGGTTTCGTTCGCCATTCCCACCACCGCCATCAGCTCGGCGAACATCTCGTCCGTCATTCCCGCCTTCCGCGCCGAAGCCGTATGCGACGCGATGCAGTAAGGGCACTGATTGGTGGCACTCACCGCGAGATAGATCATCTCCTTGGTGACCGCATCCAGCACGCCCGGCGCCATGATCTGCCTGGCGCTCTCCCAGGTGCGCCGCAGCGTCACCGGATCGTGCGCCAGCGCCTTCCAGAAGTTATTGATCCAATCGGTCTTGCGGGTGGTCATGATGTCGTCATAGACCGCCCGCACCTCGGGGCTGGCGTTCTCGTACTCGACAAATCCGAAAGTGGCCATGCGCCGATTATCGCGCAACCGGCCGCGGCGGTCTTACGCGTGCGCCCCGCCGAACATCTTGTCCGCTCGCGCCTGCGCCTCCTCGGGCGTGACCTCTTCCTGGCGCGTGGCGATGGCCCAGTTGACTCCGAACGGATCCTTCACGGTCCCGTAGCGGTCGCCCCAGAACTGGTCGCTGATCGGCACGGTCACTTCGCACCCGGCGGCGACCGCCTGGCTCCACGCGGCGTCGGCGTCCGGAACGTACAGGTGCACGACGAAGGGCATCCGGCCAACGGCGAACGGCGGCTGTCCGAATTCGGCACAAAAATCGTCGGCCAGCATCATCAGGCTGTCGCCTACCTGGACCGTGGCGTGCATCAGCTTCCCGCCCGGACCGGGCGAACGGCCAAGTTCCACGGCATTGAATGCACGTTTCAAGAAATCGATGTAATCGGCCGCGCCTTTCACCATCAGGTGCAGGGTGAGCGAATGAAAACCGGGAGGTATGGGAGTAGGTTTTGGCATTCCGATAGCATACCAGCAAGGACCGTGACGCGGTATGCTTGCCCCATGCGCTTCCTTCCGATATTTGTAGCCATCCTCACCATCGAGGCCCAGAACATCGGCATCGACAGCCATATCGATACGGCCCAGCGCATCCTCATCGACCAGGCCAGTATCGCCCAACGCTCGCCGGTCGGCCACGTGGATATTCCGCGCCTCAAGGAGGGCGGCGTCAACGCGCCGTTCTTCGCGCTGTGGGTTCCGACCTATTACAAAGGACCGGAAGCCATCCGGCGCACGCTCGACCTGCGCGACGCCATGCAGCGCCTCTTCGATACGCATCCGGAGCTGATCGCGCCGGCCCTCACCGCCGCCGACGTGGAGCGCATCACGCGCTCCGGGCGGATCGCCGCGATCCTGGCGCTGGAGGGCGGCCACCAGATCGACGACGACCTGGCCGTCCTGCGCATGTACTACCGGCTGGGCATCCGCGCCATGACCCTGACCCACTTCCGCAACACCAATTGGGCCGATTCCTCCACCGACACGCCGGCGCACAACGGGCTCACCGAATTCGGCAAGCAGGTGGTGCGGGAAATGAACCGGATGGGCATGATCGTCGACGTCTCCCACGTCTCCGACAAGACCTTCTTCGACGTGCTGGCTGTTACCTCGAAGCCCGTGATCGCTTCGCATTCCTCCTGCCGCGCCCTCTCCGACGTTCCCCGCAACATGACCGACGAAATGCTCGCCGCGCTGGCCAAGAACGGCGGCGTGGTGGGAATCAACTTCGGCGAGGGCTTTCTCAATCCCCAGGACGCCGAGATCCTGAAGAACACGGTCAACAGCGTGGCCTTCAACGAGCCGTCCCTGACGGGGAAAGCGCTCGACCAGTACGCCGCCGACGAGTTCCACAAAGACCTGGCGCCGAAGGCCGTCAACGCGACCATCGACGACGCCGTCGACCACATCGACCACGCCGTCAAGATCGCGGGCGTCGATCACGTGGGAATCGGCAGCGATTTCGACGGCATCTCCGGCCCGCCCAAAGGCCTGGAGGACATCTCCAAAATGCCTGCCTTGAAAGCGGCCCTCCGCAAAAAGGGCTACAGCGAAGAAGACATCCGCAAGATTTTCGGCGCGAACACGCTGCGGGTCCTGCGCGAGGTCACGGGGAAGTAGAATCGGTGACGGTTTTCAGCGCAGCCTCGAGTCCCGCCGGGTTGAAACCGAAGGGTCCGGGTTCGGTCTTGAATACCAGCCGGCCGTCGCGGCCGATCAGCACCAGCCGGTCCGGCCATCCGGTGTACTGCCGCTCGACCACGTTCTGAATGCCGTCGATCAGCGCGGGAAACCGGATTCCCAGTTTCCGCACGCAACTCTCCGCCACCTGGAAGCGCTCGCCGTCGGTTTGCGGATTCCGGAAAATCACGCCGTCGCGGATGTTGCTGCTCATCTGCCAGATGTCGCTCGGATGCGCCTCCTCGATGTACACGGCAAAGAAGGCCACGCGATCGCCATACGTGTCGAACAATCGATTGAGCGCGGGAACCTCCCGGCGAAATGGCGGTCAAGTGTAGCTGCCGAAGACCAGGACCACGGGCCGCGACCCGCGAAACGACGACAATCGCACGGTATCTTTGCGGTCCAGCGTGGGCAGCAGAAAATCGGGCGCCGTGTCGCCGGGCTTCAGCACGCCGGCGCGGGCATGCATCCACAACGGCTCAAACGGCAGGACGATCATGAACGGGAGCGGCGTCCGTGCCATGACGCGGCCAAAGACGTCCGGCGGCCGGGTCATCGCCCAGTACATCCCGGCGGACAGGGAAACGTAAAGCAGCAACAGAATCCCCGCAATGCGGAAGAGTACCCGGAGACCGCGCCGCGCCGTCATGACTCTGGCATTCTATCTCATTCGGGCTCGCTGAATCTCGCCGCGAAGCTTGATAAGGTATGGTGTGCGGGTCAGGTCGCCCGCCGGTTGGAGGGTTCCAGGCAGCGGATGCAGGTCTTCGCATTGACAGCTTTGGTGGTGTACTGGTTTGCATGGGGGTATCCCTTCATCTTTCGAGCGCCGCATCACCAGAAGCGCGAATCGGTCACCGTGGCGCCGCCCTCCCAGGTGGGACTCCTGCTCGAAGGCATCTCCATCTTCATGGCCTTCGCGTTCCGCCTTCCGGCCTATGCCGCCCCGGGGTGGGCGCGCGTAATTCCCGCGCTGATTTTGGGAGCGGTCGCAGCCATCTTCGCCTGGACCGCGGTCCAGCACCTCGGAAAGCAGTTCCGCATTCAAGCCGGCCTCTATGAGGACCATGAACTGGTACGCACCGGGCCGTATGCCATCGTGCGCCATCCCATCTACCTGTCGCTGCTGGCCATCCTGTCGAGCACGCTTCTGATCCTGACGCCCTGGCGGTGGGCGCTGGTCTCGCTGGCAATCTTCTTCGTGGGCACCGAAATCCGCGTTCACGCCGAAGACAAACTGCTGGCATCGCGTTTCGGCGAGGAGTTCGAGGCCTACCGCCAGAAGGTTCCAGCATACCTGCCCTTCGTGCGATAGTGAGCAGTATGCGTCGTTTCGCACTCACGTTCTTGGCGTGTGCATTGGCGGTATTCGCCGCCGATCAACCTGGCCTCACCGATCAGTACCGCGCGGTGGCGGATAAGCTGATCGACGCCGCGCTGGCCGATACGGAAGGCTACAACCGCCTGGCGTACCTCTGCTACCGGATCGGCAACCGGCTGAGCGGCTCCCCGTCGCTCGAGCGCGCCATTCAGTGGTCGGCGGAACAGATGAAAGAGGCGGGACTGAGCAACGTGCGGATCATACCGGTCAAGGTGCCGCACTGGGTGCGCGGCGCGGAATCGGCGCGAATGGTGGCCCCGCTGGACAAGCCGCTGCACATGCTGGGGCTGGGGATGAGCGTGGGCACTCCTCCGCAAGGGATTACGGCCGATGTCGTGGCCGTTTCCACCTTCGAAGAGCTGGCCAAACTCGGCCGCGAAAAAGTGCAGGGCAAGATCGTGGTCTACAACGAGGAGTATCTGGGTTACGGCCCCACGCGATACTATCGCTCGAGCGGCCCGTCGCGCGCGGCCGCGTTGGGCGCGGTGGCGGCGCTGGTCCGCTCGGCCACGCCGCTGGCCATGCAGGCTCCGCATACGGGCGAGATGGCCTACGACGAGAGCCAGCCCAAGATCCCGGCGGCGGCCATCTCTCCGGAGGATGCCATGATGATCGCGCGCCTGACCGCCGACGGCGTGCCGGTGAAGGTGCACCTGGAAATGGCTGCGCACATGGAGCCGGACGCGGATTCGGGCGACGTGGTGGGCGAGATCCCCGGCAAGCTGCACCCCGAAGAGGTCGTGGTGCTGGGCGGCCACATCGATTCCTGGGATGTGGGCCAGGGCGCGCAGGATGACGGCGCCTCGATCATCGCCTGCCTCGAGGCGTTGGCCCTGATGAAGAAGCTGGGGCTCCAGCCGAGCCGCACCATCCGGGTGGCCTTCTGGGTGAACGAAGAGAACGGCGGCCGCGGCGGCGTGGCATACCGGGAATGGATCGGCGCCAGGATCAAGGACCAGGTGGCGGCCATCGAAATGGACGGCGGCGCCGAAGCGCCCCGCGGCTTCGGAGCGGGAGTGGACGCCGGTTCCATGGAACTGCTCCAGCAGGTGGGCAAGCTGCTCGACCGCGTGGGCGCCGGCGAGATCACCGGCGGCGGCGGGGGCGCCGACATCGCCCCGCTGATGCGCGACGGCGTCCCGGGGCTGGGCGAGCGCACGGTGGGCACGCACTATTTCGATTGGCACCACAGCGAAGCCGACACGCTGGACAAGGTGGACCCGGAAGACTTCCGCAAGAACGTGGCGGCCCTGGCGGTGATGGGCTACGTGCTGGCCGATATGCCGGCCCGCCTGAGCGCCGGCGGAGGCGGGCGCCGCAGCGGGCAATAAAGGCCGGGTCGAGCGCCATCCCCGCTATACTGGAAAGAAAATGAGGCGTGGTCTCGGTGTTGCGCTTGCCGCGGGGTTTGGTCTGATGGTCTGCAGCGTGTTCGCCCAACGTCCTTTTCGCCAGTATCCAGCCTGGGAATACAACGATTATCCCTTGCCGGGCGACTACCAGGTTCCGGGCGAATGGACCTTCGCGCGCCTGATGTACCCCTCGACGCATTACCAGATCGACTGGCAGTCGGAATACCGGCGCGGTTGGGACTGGCGAGCCGGCAACACCAACTGGACCATCGACTATCCCCGCTCGGACCGTCACCTCGCGGCCGCCGTCCGGCGCCTCACGCGCGTGGACGCCAAGAGCGCCGAACAGCCGATCAACCTGGACGAAGACGACGACGTGTTCAACTACCCATGGCTGTACGCCGTCGAGGTAGGCCACTGGGAGATGACCGATTCCCAGATCGACAAGTTCCGCGAGTTCCTCCTGCGGGGCGGTTTCTTCATGTGCGACGATTTCCATGGCACCGACGAGTGGAACGTCTTCATGTTTACCATGCGAAAAGTGTTTCCCGACCGCCAGGTAGTCGATCTGGCAAACAGCGAACCGATCCTCCACACGGTGTTCGATCTGGACGACCGCTACCAGGTGCCGGGCGCGCAGTTCATCCAGACCCACAGCATCTGCGAAAAATGCCCCACCTCACGCCCGCCGGGCCTCGGCGGCTCCGGCGCCAAATGGCGCGGCATCTACGACGACAAGGGCCGCCTGATGGTCGCCATCTGCCACAACGTGGACCTGGGCGACTCCTGGGAGCACGCCGACAACCCGGAATATCCGGAGAAATTCTCCGCCCTGGGCATCCGCATCGGCGTCGACTACATCGTGTATGCGATGACTCACTGACATGATTCGCACGCAACCCGACCTCACGCCGGCGGCGCTTCGGCCGAAGGTGCAGCGGATGTTCGAGCTGTCCGCCGCGAAGATCCGCTCCATCGAGAATTCCTGGGCGCCCTCGCAGGGATCGCCGGTCATCACCGCCGGCGGGCGCTACATCAGCCGCGGATGGACCGAGTGGACGCAGGGGTTTCAGTTCGGCTCGGCGATCCTGCAGTTCGACGCCACCGGCGAGCGGGAGTTTCTGGAGACCGGCCGCGAGCGCACGGTTCGCCTGATGGCGCCGCACGTGACCCACACGGGCGTTCACGATCACGGCTTCAACAACGTCAGCACCTACGGCAGCCTGCTGCGGCTGATGGCGGAGGGGCGCATCCCGGAGAACGACTGGGAGCGGCGGTTCTACGAGCTGGCGCTCGAGTGCTCGGGAGCGGTGCAGGCGGCGCGGTGGTCGCGGACGGCGGATGGCGGCGGCTACATCTACTCCTTCAACGGGCCGCATTCGCTGTTCGTGGACACCATCCGCTCGCTGCGGGCGCTGGTGGTGAGTCATCGGCTGGGGCACGCGCTGATGGCGGAGAACGACCGGCGTATTTCGCTGCTGGAGCGCGCCATGGACCACGCGCGCGCGACGGCCCGGTACTCCGTATATTACGGCGAGGGGCGGGACGCTTTCGACGTCCGGGGCCGGGTGGCGCACGAGAGCATCTTCAACGTAAACGACGGCCAGTACCGCTGCCCCAACTCGCAGCAGGGGTATTCGCCGTTCAGCACGTGGACGCGCGGCCTGGCGTGGGCCATGTGCGGATTCGCCGAGCTGCTGGAGTTTCTGGACACAGAACCGGAACAGGCGGGCGGGCTGGAGACATTGGAGAAGGCGGCGCGCGCGACGTGCGATTTCTATATCGAGAACACGCCGCCGGACGGGATCCCGTACTGGGATACCGGCGCGCCCGGGCTGGCGCAGTTGGGCAACTGGCGCGGCCGGCCGGCGGATCCGTGGAACCCGCACGAACCTGTGGACAGCTCGGCCGCGGCGATCGCGGCGCAGGGGCTGCTGCGGCTGGGCAAGCGCTCGGGCGAGGAGCGGTACTGGCAGGCCGGGATGGCGGTGGCCAGCGCGCTGTTCGACGATCCGTACCTGAGCCGCGATCCGGCGCACCAGGGGCTAATTCTGCACTCGGTGTATCACCGGCCGAACGGCTGGGCGGCGGGCGCCGGCGAGTCGTCGATGTGGGGCGACTACCACGCGCGAGAGCTGGGGCTGTATCTGCTGCGGCTGGCGGAGAACGGACCGTATTTGAAGTTCTGGGTGTAAGTGACTGGGGCGACGGCGCTGGGCATCGAGTCGTTGGCGCAGTTGTCCGTCCGTTCCCTCAGACCCTGAGCCGGGACCGCGCCCGAGCGGGGCAGCCGAACCGCCTACGCAGCCTTACCGGAAGAGTTCGCTCGATTCGAAACTCCAGCGCATGGTTTACGATCGTCCCAGACCCAGCGGGCGCCGACCCATTCCCGTTCCCATACCTCCCAATGTCCTTGCGTTCCGTGCGAAGCGAACTCGGCCACTATTTCGGACTCGGTGCGAGTCTCGCCGCGGGAGACCGATGGACGTCTGACCTGATCTTCGCGCTTCCCGGCGAGTGCGTTTTTGATCGTCGCCTCCGCCCGGAACCAGTCTTCTCGATCCGATCCAATGGGACTGCCCCTCTCCATCCATAATTGATACGCAACTGTGGCGATTTCGCTTTCAGTTGGGCTAACGGTCGCGGCGGTTTTCACGGATTCACTTACGGTGCTCATTTCAGGCCTCATCTTTGCGTGACTCAGGCAAGCTCGAGGTTTTGCTGCATCCAACCTCACGCTTTTGAATTATCTGGTGGTGGCTCACGACCGCAGAGCAACGGACTTGCACGCCACGACTAAAAAGCCCGAAGATAATAAGACCTTCAGCGCTGGAACAATTATGGAGCGACTCTTCGACATATGCAAGGGGAGCGAGGCTTCCAAAAACCGGGCTGAGAAGTTGAACGTACCGATGAGTACAGCTGCTGTGCTTTTCAACAAATCGGGCTCAAGCTCCCCTGGGTGTGTAATGGACCCCAAAAGTTGGTAAGAGTCACCCACCCAAGCCTGAAGGCCGACAGCCCAAATTGCGCAGATGTTCGGCGTCCACCCGACCCAGGTCGGGGGCTGGAAGAAACAGGCGCTAGCCGGTTTGCCCGACGTCTTCGGCAATGGTCGCGAGCAGATGCGCCAGCAGGCCGACGCCGAAAAGAACGAACTCTACAAGCAGATCGGCCAACTGAAAGTGGAGCTGGACTTTTTAAAAAAAAGAACTGGCCTTATCGATTGAAGACCGCCGCTTATGGATCGACCCGCAACATCCGCGCCTGACCGTCCAACAGCAGTGCGAACTGCTCCGTCTGCCAGGACGTCAACCGGAGCAGACACAGGTTCTCCGCGCTCTTCCAGACATAGGAAGGGGTGGCCGGCACCATCCTCAAATCCCACGACAGGCGGCGCCGCTTTTAGCGAGTGTCACAGATGATCATGTCTGTTGCGCCGGGTGGACCACCTCGGCCGGATGGACGACGCGGAGCCCCGTGAACCGTTGGAAGTCCCGGACATTGACGGTCAGCAATTGCGTGACGCCGTGAACGTACATGCTCGCGGCCAGGCGGGCATCATGCACCTGCACGCCCTTCACTTGGTGCGCCACGGCGACACTCAGTCCAAATCCATTTTTGTCGAGCGGACGTGTCGAGGCATTCCAGAACTCGCCGAGCGTCTGCGACGTGAAACAGAGCTGCAGGAGCTGCTCGAAGAGCGTCCAGGTCCGCATGGTCAAAACTCCTGACTGATGTTAGACGATCAGCGCCGCGAGATCGTTCGCTTATTTGGGAGGAAGGTCACCGGGCGCCGGAGTTTACGCGATGCCACCCCGCAGGAGCGAAGCCGCGGTAGGAGCGGCAACGCCCGCCATTCGTGCGCGCGACGGAGCTTCCGGCACGCTGTCGCCTTCGCCGGGGGCGAGGAACAGGTTGGCGTCGATGCCGTGCTGGCGGGTGTAGAGGTCGAAGTAGCGGCCGCGCAGGTCGTAGAGCGACTGGTGATTGCCGCGCTCGACGATGCGGCCGTCTTCCACTACCAGGATCTGGTCGGCGCGGCGGATGGTCGAAAGACGATGGGCGATCACGAACGTCGTGCGGCCCTTCATGAGGTAGGCGAGACCCTCTTGAATCGCGGCTTCGGATTCGGAATCCAGGCTGGAAGTGGCTTCGTCCAGGATCAGGATGCGCGGATCGGCGAGTATCGCGCGGGCGATCGAAACACGCTGCCGCTGGCCGCCGGAGAGCTTCACGCCGCGCTCGCCGACGATGGTGTCGTACTGCTTCTCGAAGCGTTCGGCGAACTCGTCCACGCGGGCGATGCGGCAGGCGTCGAGGACCTGCTCTTCGGTGGCGCCGGGACGGGCAAACGCCACGTTTTCGCGAATGCTCCCATCGAACAGAAAGGTGTCCTGCAACACTACGCCGAGCTGCGTTCGGTAGGCGTCGAGCCGCACGGTGGAGAGGTCCGTTCCGTCCAGGCGGATGAGGCCTTCGCCAGGCTCGTGGAACGCGGCGATGAGGCTGATGATGGTCGACTTGCCCGAGCCGGACGGGCCCACGAGCGCGGTGACGGTGCCGGGCTCGGAAGCGAAGCTCACGTCGTGGAGGACGGGCTTGCCATTGTCGTAAGAGAAGGTCACGTGCTCGAAAGCCACTTTGCCGAGGATGGGGCCGACGGCGGCGGTGCGGCGCGGGTCCTGATCTTCGGGCTTTTCGGCGAGGACCTCCTGGGTGCGGTCGAGGCCGGCCAGCGCCTCGGTCAATTGCGTGCCGATGGCCACCACCTGGAACATGGGCGCGATGAGAAAGGCGAGGAAGGCGGTGAACATGAAGAAGTCGCCCAGCGTCAGGGAGCCGCTGAGGATCTGGCGCGCGCCGAGGTACATGACCGTGCCGCCGACCACGCCCTTCAGCACGGTGGCCGAAAGGCTCATGAAGGAGATGGCGGTCAGGCTGCGCAGCACGTTCTCGAGCAGGCGGGCGACGCCGGCGGAGAAGACGCGGGCCTCCTGCGCCTCGGCGTGGTATCCCTTCACCACGCGAACGCCGCCCAGCGATTCGGTCAGGCGGCCGGTGACCTCGGCGGTGATCTTGCCGCGCTCGCGAAAGATGGGACGGATGTTGGTGAAGGCTTTGTTCAGAACGCCGGCAAAAATCGAGATGAACAGCAGGGCCACGCCGGTGAGCAGGGCGCTGATCTTCAACAGGTAGACCATGGCGAACAGCGCGGTGAGGAGTCCGCCGACGAGCTCCACGAGGCCGGTGCCGACCAGATTGCGCACGCCTTCCACGTCGTTCATGATGCGCGACACCAGCATGCCGCTCTTGTTGGCGTCGTAGTAGGCCACGGGCAGGCGCCCCACGTGCTCCTGGACCTTGCGGCGCATCTCGGCGATGAGGCGCTGGGCTTCCTTGGAGAGCAATTGCGTGAGGGTAAAGGAGGTCGCGCCCTGGATGAGCGTGGCGATCAGGACCACGAGAACCAGGGGGCCCAGTAGCTGCGACTGGTGCTGGACGATGATCCTATCGATCAGGATCTTGGTCGAGCCCGGGAGGACCAGGCCGGCTCCGCTGTTGATCAGGGTGAGAAAGAGGCCGAGGGCCAGGAGCTTGCGGCGCGGGCGAATGAGCTCCTTGAGCAGTGGAAGAGCGCCGCGGAGGTGCTCGGAGACTTTCCCCTTCGGTTTGGTTGGACCCATTCCCTCTAGTGTACCGTCCCGGGTACCGATTGCTGCACGCGCGGGGGTGAGGTCACGAACCTCGATTGACGCTGGCGGAACGGTTCTGTTAGAGTCAACAGGCGTTGTTCCTGGCGGCAGTAAAATGCGGCGAGTGCTATTCCGTTGGCGTGGAATCGAAATTCACGCCTATCCCGCGATGCTTTATCTGGGCCTGGTAGCTGGTGTGCTGGCGGGCACTTTCACCGCCGCCCGGCGGAATCTCGATCCGGCTCGGGTATATGTGGGCCTGCTGCTGCTTGTACCGGCGGCACTGGTAGGCGCCAGGCTGCTCACGGTCGTATCGCATTGGGATTTCTACCGTCACCGGACGCGACGGATTTGGCGGCGGTCGGAAGGCGGCGCGGCCCTATACGGTGGCCTGGCAGCCGCCGGCCTGGCATCTCTGCCGTTGCTTCCAGCCCTCAGGATTCCGATCGCAGCGTTCTGGGATGCGGCTACCGTGACCATACTCACGGGCATGATCTTCACCAAAATCGGGTGCTTGCTAAACGGCTGCTGCGCCGGAAGGCCAACTCAGGGAAGGATCGCTCTTTTTCTCCCGAATGCCCAGGGAGTCTGGCGCAGGCGCGTGCCCGCCCAACTTTTGGAAGCTGCGTTGGCCTGCGCGCTGCTGCTCGGCGCATCGCTGGCCTGGAACCGGCTGCCGTTCGATGGAGCGCTGTTCCTCTCCGCCTTGGCAACCTATGCAGCCGCACGCTGGGCTCTCGAACCGATCCGCGAAACGGTTGACCGGATCGGCCCAGTCAGCCTGAATCGCGCGATATCAGCCTCGCTCGTGGCGCTCTCTTGGGTGGGCCTTCTCCTGGGATGGTCCCATAAGCGTGGCTGAACGGAGTGAAGCATGATCCTTGGGCCGCTGATCGCAGCCACTTCCGTATCCGCGCTGGATCAGGCTACTAAGGCACTCGTGGCCAGACGCCTGGCCGCCGGCCAAGCAACGGAGACCCGGGTGAAGATCCGGCGCGTAAACAACGTGTATGACGGGTCTCCGCGCAGCGGGCGCGTGCTTCTCCTCCTGTGGGTGTGCCTGGTGGGTTTCATCTGCCTGGTCCAGCGGTATGGCCCTTTTTTTCAGCATCCGGCGGCGCGGCTCGGGATCGGCGCGGCCCTGGGTGGCGCCGCCAGCAATCTCTACGACCGGCTGCGCCGCGGGGCCGTGATCGATTTCATCGACCTGAGCTGGTGGCCGGTTTTCAATGTCGCCGATATAGCGATCACGGCTGGAGCAGCCCTGGCGTTGTGGTACCTGCGCTGATTACGGCGCACCGTCCGCGGAGAGCCGCTGGAGCACCAGCGCCGCCACCTCGCTCGGATGCTGGACGGCGAGAACTTCGAAGCCGGCGGCGCGCCCGCTGGCGATGCCAGCGGCGGAGTCTTCGACCACCAGCGGGGCGCGCGCATCGAGACGCCGGGCGGCGAGCAGGTACGGATCGGGCGCCGGCTTGAGGCGATCGGCTTCGCGGCCGCAGACCAGCGTATCGAAGAAGCCCAGCAGGCCGCCGGCTTCGAGCAGGGGCTCGATCTCGGCGCGGGCGCTGGAGGTGACCACGGCCATCTTGTAGCGCGGGCGCAGGCCGTCGAGGAAGGCCGGGAGTCCCGGCGGAAACGGCGACGCCTGAATCATCCGGGAGCGGAACACCTTCTGCTTGGCGGGGTATTGGTCCCACATTTCCCGCCAGTCGCGCGGGGGATCGGCGCGGGCAGCCATCATGCGCAGCATTTCGCGATCGTCCACGCCAATGCAGTTGTCGCGGTACCACCCCCATTCGAGGCGGACGCCGAGCGGGGCCAGCACTTCGGCCCAGCAGGCGCAGTGCATGGGCTCGCTATCGATCAGCACGCCGTCGAAATCGAAGAGGATGGCGTCGAACCCGGACATGGGGAAAGAGTGGGCAGAGCCTCGCCCACGGTTTCAGCGTATCATTGAACTGAATACCGAATACCATGCAGACAGAAGACGAGCTGAAAGCGGAGATAGAGCGGTTGCGCGCCGAAAACGAGGCGCTGAAGAAGCCTGCCGCGCGCGGGCAGTTGTCGCTGAGGGTGAGCGAGAAGGGCGCACTCTCGGTATACGGGTTGGGGCGTTTTCCCGTCACCCTGTATCGCGAGCAGTGGGAAAAGCTGCTGGGACTGAGCGACGAGATCCGGCGGTTCATCCAGGAGAACGATCACCTGCTGAAAAAGAAGGAATAACGGATGCCGAAGGGGACTGCCCTAATCACGGGAGCATCGAGCGGGATCGGGGCAGAGCTGGCCAAGCTGTGCGCGGCCGATGGATACGGCTTGATCCTGGTGGCGCGCAGCGGAGTCCGGCTGAAGGAACTGGCGGAGGAACTGGCGCGGGCGCACGGCGTTCCGGCGCGGACGCTGGCCGCGGACCTGGCGGACCAGGCGGGCCCGAAGTGGGTGTTCGAGCAGACGCGCGGCGAGCCGATCGAAATCCTGATCAACAATGCCGGCTTCGGCGTGAGCGGCCGGTACGCGGAGACGGACTGGGAGGCCGAGTCGCGGCTGATCCGGCTGAACATCACGGCGCTGGCGCACCTGACCAAGCTGTACCTGCCGGAGATGCTGGGGCGGCGATCGGGGCGCATCCTCAACGTGGCTTCCACGGCGGCGTTCGTTCCGGGGCCGTTCATGGCGGTGTATTATGCCAGCAAGGCATTCGTGCTTTCGTTTTCGGAGGCGATCGCGAACGAAGTGCAGGGCACCGGAGTGACCGTGACGGTGCTGTGTCCGGGGCCCACGCGCACGGGATTCGACCGGGCGGCGGGGATATCGGACAGCGGCTTGTTCCACGGCCCGACGATGGAGGGGGCGGCGGTGGCGCGCGAGGGCTACCGGGCGATGATGGCGGGCAAGGTGGAACACATCGCCGGCGCGCGCAACCGTTGGATGATGCGGGGGGCCCGGCTAGCGCCGCGGACCATGTTGGCCAGCGTTACGCGGCGTCTGAATTCGAGCGCGTAGAGACCATGGACGAGGAACTCCAGGCGCAAGGAATCCGCGGCCTGCTGCACCGGCCCGAGAGCTGGAACGGCGACGCGATCGCGCTGACGCACGGCGCCGGTTCGAATTCGCACACGCCGCTGCTGGTGGGGCTGGCAAACGCGCTTTCGGATCGCGGGTACCTGGTGCTGCGATACGATCTGCCTTTCCGGGTGGAACGCCCCAAAGGCGGGCCGTTTCCCGGCGTCGGAGTGCGCGATCGCCAGGGAATCGTGCTGGCCATGACAGTGCTGCGGAGCATGACACGGGGACACATCATTGCGGGCGGGCATTCGTACGGCGGGAGGCAAACCACTATGGCGGCCGCCGAGCACGCGGGGATCGCGGATGCTTTGTTGCTGCTGGCGTATCCGCTGCGTCCGCCGAAACGGCCCGACCAGATCCGGACGGCGCATTTTCCGCAATTGCGCACGCCCTCGCTGTTCGTGCACGGGACGTCGGACCCGTTCGGATCGGTGGCGGAGGTGCGGGAGGCACTGGAGCTGATTCCGGCGCGCACGGACCTGCTGGCGGTGGAGGGCACGGGCCACGATCTGAAGCGCGCGGCGGACCTGTCGGCGGAGATCGTGACGCGTCTGCGGGCTCTTCTGTAGCGATGCTATTCTGAGGAATGGCCGAATCCCGCTACGTGTCACCTCACGGTATCGAGGTCACCCGCACCGCTTCGAAGGCCAATTACGCGAAAGGTTTGAAGCATCTTTTACGCGAGTTGGACCGGCGCCGCGGCATCTATCTTTCCTCGGGGTACGAGTATCCCGGGAGATACTCGCGCTGGGACATCGCCGCCACCGCGCCGCCCCTCGAGATCGTCTGCTGGGATCGCAGGGTGGAGATCCGGCCGCTCAACGAACGCGGGCAGAAGATCGCGGAGCTGCTGCACCCGGTGCTGGCGGAGCATCCGCACTGGGAGGAGTTCGGGCGGGAAAACGGCGGGCTGGCGGGGCGTTTGAAGCCGCTGCCGAAGCTGTTTTCCGAAGAGGAGCGCAGCAAGCAGCCATCGGCGTTTTCAATTCTGCGCGCGCTCATCGAGGAGTTTCGCGGCGAGCCGGACTCGCGGCTGGGGCTGGTGGGCGCGTTCGGCTACGACCTTCTGTTCCAGTTCGAGCCCATCGCGAAAAAACTGCCGCGCGCGGGCCACAAGGATTTACACCTTTTTCTGTGCGACGACATCTGGTTCATGGACCGCAAGAGGGAACAGGTGGAGCGCTACCGGTACGAGTTCAGGCGGGACTCGGTATCGACGCGGGGACTGCCGCGGGACGGGGAAAAGATTGCGCGGCCGCGCGCCGGGAAGCCGGGCCCGATCGTGTCCGACCACACCCCGGAAGAGTACATGGCCAACGTCGAGACGGTGCGGGAAGGGATGCGCCGCGGCGACTACTACGAAGTCGTGCTGCGCCAGACCTTCAGCGCGCCGTTCAGCGGGAAGCCCTCGGAGCTGTTCGAGCGGGTGCAGCGCGCGAGCCCGAGCCCGTACGAATTTTTCCTGCAATTCGGCGAGGAGCAGTTGATCGGGGCGTCTCCGGAAATGTTCTTGCGGGTGGAAGGGCGGCGGGTGGAGACGTGCCCGATTGCCGGAACGGCGCAGAGAACGGGCGACCCGCTGCGCGACGCGGACAATATCCGCGAGCTGCTGGATTCGACCAAAGAAGAATCCGAGCTGACGATGTGCACCGATGTGGACCGCAACGACAAGTCGCGGGTCTGCGAACCGGGAAGCGTAAAGGTAATCGGGCGGCGCCTCATCGAATCGTACGCCGGCGTGTTCCACACGGTGGACCACGTGGAGGGGTACTTGCAGGAGGGCTACGATTCGCTGGACGCGTTTCTGAGCCACATGTGGGCGGTGACGATAATCGGCGCGCCGAAGAAGGCGGCGGCGCAGACGGTGGAGGCGCTGGAGAAGGACGCGCGCGGCTGGTACGGCGGCGCGGTGGGGATGATCTCGCTCGACGGCGACATCAACACCGGTATCCTGATTCGCACGACCTACCTGCGGGATGGGGTGGCGCGGTATCCGGTGGGCGCCACGCTGCTCTACGATTCGATACCGGCGATGGAGGAGCGCGAGACCAGGCTGAAGGCCACGGGATTTTTCCGCACGATCGGCGGCGCGCAGGCCGAGGCGGGCGCGGCGGCCGCGGCGGGCGGGGGCACCGGGGCAGGCGCCAGGCTTTTGCTGGTGGACAACGACGATTGCTTCATCCACACGCTGGCCAACTACGCGCGGCAGACCGGGGCCGAGGTGGTGACCTACCGCGCCGGATTCCCGCCGGAGCTGATTGCCGAGGTGGCGCCCGACCTGATCGTGATATCGCCCGGTCCCGGGCGTCCGGCGGATTTCGGCGTGCCGGACGTGGTGCGGACCGCGGCGCGGCTGGGCGTGCCGGTTTTCGGCGTATGCCTGGGGCTGCAGGGAGTTGTGGAGGCGTTCGGCGGTGAATTGGGCGTGCTGGACTACCCCATGCACGGGAAGCCCTCGACGGTGCGGCACCGCGGGATTGGGGTCTTCGAGGGCCTGCCGGAGGAGTTTGCGGTAGGCCGGTACCATTCGCTGTTCGCGCGGCGCGAGACCTTCCCGGCGTGCCTGGAAGTGACCGCGGAATCGGCCGATGGAGTGATCATGGGAGTGCGGCACCGGGAACTGCCCATCGAGGCGGTGCAGTTTCATCCGGAATCGATTCTGACGGCGGAAGGCGGCCACGGGCTGAAGCTGATGGAGAACGCGGTCAAGCTGGCCAGAAGGCCCGTTCTGCCGTGCTATCCTGGGTCACATACGAAGGTTGGCTGAATGTGCCGGCTGTTTGTAACTCATTTGAGCGCCGGGTACGTCCATATATTCATCGAAGTGTAACCTTAATAATGTGGCCTTCATGTTCGAGATATTGTTCAAGTATCCGTTCAGCCTGTTTCACAAGGGACAGTTTGTTTTTCTGACGCCGTGGCCGATGTGGCTGATGGCGGCCGCCATTCTGGCGGCGGCCGGACTGCTGTTCTGGCACGTGCATCGGAACCACGGCATGTTGAGCGGGTTGCGGCCGGTCGCCATCTGGGTGCTGGAAGCCTGCATGGTGGCGCTGATCCTGTTTCTGCTGTGGCATCCGGCGTTGAGCGTGGCTACGCTGCGGCCGCAACAGAACGTGGTGGCGATCCTGGTGGACGATTCGCGGAGCATGTCGATCGCCGATTCCCCGGGGACGCGCGAGGCGGCTGCCAAGGCGGTGCTGGACAACGGCCTGCTGAAAGCGCTGGGCGACAAATTCCAGGTGCGGCTCTACAAGTTCGGCAAGGAGCCCGAGCGCATTCAAAAGACCGATCAGCTCGCCGGGACAGCGCCGGCGTCGCGGATCGGGGACACGCTGGAGCGGGTGCTGGCGGAATCGTCGTCGCTGCCGTTGGGAGCGCTGGTGCTGCTGAGCGACGGCGCGGACAACGCGGGCGGCATCGATCTTCAAACCATCAGCGCCATCCGGCGGCAGAGGATCCCGGTGCATACCGTGGGGTTTGGGCGGGAGCATCCGGACAAGGACGTCGAGGTGGTCGATGCGGTGGTGCCCGCGCGCGCGCTGCCGCAATCGAAGCTCACGGCGGTGGTGGCGCTCCAGAGTTACGGGCTCTCCGGAGGCCGCGCGAAACTCACGGTGCGGGACAGCGGCAAGGTGCTGGCGTCCGAGGACGTCGTGCTGAAAGCCGATGGGCAGGTGCAGAGCGAGACGCTGGTGTTCAATTGCGGGGACGCGGGGCCCAAGACGCTGGACATCGGGGTGGAGCCGATTTCGGGCGAGGACAACGCGCTGAACAACCGCGTCACGCGGCTGGTGAACGTGGAAGCGCGCAAGCCGCGGATCCTGTATTTCGAAGGCGAGCCGCGATGGGAATACAAGTTCATCGGGCGCGCGCTGGACGATTACGAGGGCATCGAGCTGGCGCGGATGCTGCGCACCACGCAGAACAAGCTGTACCGCCAGTTTCCCAAGGGCATGGGCGAGAACGAGCTGGAGGATGGCTTTCCATCCAAGCCGGAAGAGCTGTTCCAGTTTCAGGGCCTGATCATCGGCAGCGTGGAGGCCAACTATTTCACGCCGGCGCAGCAGCAGTTGATTCACGACTTCGTGGACCGGCGCGGCGGCGGCCTGCTGCTGGAGGGCGGGCGCGCGTCGCTGTCGGACGGCGGCTACCAGAACACTCCGCTGGCGGACCTGGCGCCGGTGAAACTGCCGGAAGGAAGAGGCACGTTCCATCGCGATTTCACGGGCCAGGAGCTGACGGCGGCGGGCGCGCAGAGCATCCTCTGCCGGCTGGACGACGACCCGGCGCGCAACCTGGAGCGGTGGAAGAAGATGCCGCAGATGGCCAACTACCAGGAGGTGGGCGATCCCAAGCCCGGCGCGACGGTGCTGCTGGAATCGACGCCGGCGGGCAAGCGCAAATTTCCGCTGCTGGCCACCGAGAACTACGGGCGCGGCCGCACCATGCTGTTCGCCACCGAAGGCACCTGGCGCTGGAAGATGTGGATGGACCATGCCGACAAGACGCACGCCATGTTCTGGCAGCAGATTCTCCGCTACCTGGTGGCGGATACGCCCGGGCAGGTGGTGTCCACGACCCCCAAGCAGGTGCTTTCGGACGAGACGCGCGTGCCCATCCGCGTGGAAGTGCGGGACAAGCAGTACAAGCCGGTGACCAACGCCAAAGTGCAGGCGCGGTTCACCGGGCCGGAAGGAATCAGCGCGACCATGGAACTGACGCCGGTGCCGCTCGAAGAAGGCATCTACGGCGGCGAGTGGACCGCGGAGAAGTCCGGCACGTACGTGACCGAGATCATCGCCGGCCGGGAGCAGGAAGAGGTGGGGCGCGACATGCTCACCTTCCGGCGCGAGGACGGAGTGGCGGAGAACTTCCACACGTCGCAGAACCGGGAGTTGCTGGAGAAGCTGTCGCAGCAGACCGGCGGCCGGTACTACCGGCCGGATGAAGCGTCCAAGCTAGCGAGCGAGATTTCCTATTCCGAGGCGGGCATTACGACGCGGGAAACCAGGGACCTTTGGGATATGCCGGCGATATTCCTGCTGGCGCTGGGGATTCGGGCGGCGGAATGGCTGCTGCGGCGGAAGTGGGGTGTGGTATGAAGATTCGCGCCGCGGGGTTGTTGCTGCTGGCCGCGCTGGGAGTGCACGCCACCACCTTTTACGTCACCATCTCGGGACTGGGCGGAGAGCCGGATTACGACCAGCGGTTCAAGATGTGGGCGGAAGATATCGACGGCAGCCTGAAGCGCGCGGGGGGCGACGCGAAGGTCGTCACCATGACCGCGCCCACGCGGGAACAGATTCGCACCGAGTTCGGCGATCTGGCCAGGCAGGCGAAGCCGGCCGACGCGGTGGTGCTGATGCTGATCGGCCACGGATCGTACGACGGAGTGGAGTACAAGTTCAATATTCCGGGTCCGGACATCACGGGCGCGGAACTGGCCACGCTGCTGGATCACATTCCGGCGACGCGGCAGCTGGTGGTGAACATGACCAGCTCCAGCGGCGGATCGATCGAAACGCTGCGGCGGCCGAACCGCATCGTGATCTGCGCCACCAAGAGCGGCACGGAAAAGAACGCGACGGTCTTCGCGCGGTACTGGGCCGAGGCGTTGCGCGATCCGGCGGCCGACACCGACAAGAACGAGGCGGTCTCGGCGCTGGAGGCGTTCCACTTCGCGCAGCGGAAGACCGCGGAATTCTTCGATGCGCAGAAGCGGCTGGCGACCGAGCACTCGGTTCTGGAAGACACCGGCAAGGGCGAGGGCGAGCGCAGTCCATCGCCCGAGAAGGGCGAGGGGCGCCTGGCGAGCGCATTCCCGTTGGTGCGGCTGGGGGCCAACGCGGCCGCCGCGCGCGATCCGGCCAAGCGCCCGCTGATCGACCAGAAGGAGCAGCTCGAGCAGGCTATCGACAAGTTGAAATTTGAAAAGGCCGCGATGCCGGCCGAGGAGTACAAGAAGCAATTGACGCAGCTGCTGATCGAGCTGGCCAAGGTCCAGGAGGCGCTCGACAAGTGAGACAGGTCCTGCGGCTCGGCGCCACGGCGCTGGCGCTCGGGCTGGTTGTTTCGGCCCAAACCCTGCAACAGGCGGAATCGCTGTGGAAGGCCCGGCAGTACCAGGAGGCCAACGAGGTCTTCCGCCAGTTGGTGGAGAAGAATCCGAAGAACCCCGATTACCGCGTGCGCTGGGGGCGGATGTACCTGGAGCACAACCAGCGCGGCGACGCCGACACCGCGCAGGGACTTTTCAACGAGGCCCTGGAGCTGAAGAAGGACCACGCCGGGGCGCTGGTGGGCATGGCGCTGCTGGCCGCCGAATCCTACGAGGCGCGGGCCGCCGAACTGGCGGAGAAGGCGCTCGAGAGCGATCCCAAGATGCTGGAGGCGCGGGAGCTGCTGGCGCGCCTGGCGCTCGAAGACAACAACAACGCCAAGGCCGTGGACGAGGCCAAAAAGGCTCTCGCGATCGACGCGAATTCGGTTCAGGGCAGGGCCATTCTGGCCACCATCGACTGGCTCGCCGATAAGAAAGAGACTCCCTGGGATCCGCACGCGGCGACCGGTTACGAGACGGCCGGCCACTTCTTCACGCTGAACCGCCGCTACGAGGAGTCGAACGAGTATTACCGCAAGGCGATCGCCATGGATCCACACCTGGACAGCGCGCGATCGGCGCTGGGCATCAACCTGATGCGGCTGGGCCAGGACAAGGAAGCCTACGACCAACTGGAGACCTGCTACAACGACAACTACAGGAGCAGCGCCACCGTCAACTCGCTCCGGTTGATGGACTCGTACAAGGACTTCGTCACTTTCAAGACCGACACTACGATCCTGAAGCTGAACAAGAAAGAAGCGGACCTGCTGCGCCCGTACTTCGAAGCGGAGATGCGGAGGGCGATCGCGACGTACGAGAAGAAGTACAAGATGAAGCTGGATCGTCCGGTGCAGGTGGAAGTCTATCCGAACCACCCGGATTTCGAGGTGCGCACGCTCGGCATGCCGGGGCTGGGCGCGCTGGGCGTCACGTTCAACTACGCGATTGCGATGGACAGCCCTTCCGGGCGGAAGCCCGGCGAGTTTCATTGGGCCTCCACGCTGTGGCACGAGATGAGCCACGTGTACACCCTGGCGTTGACCAATCACCGGGTGCCGCGCTGGTTTACCGAAGGCATGGCGGTGCACGAGGAGACCGCGGCGTCTCCGGAATGGGGCGACCGGCTGGGGCCGGACGAAGTGGCCGCCATCAAGAACAAGCAACTGCTGCCCATCGCGGAGCTGGACCGCGGATTCATCCACCCCGTGTCGCCGCCGCAGGTGGTGGTGAGTTACTTCCAGGCGGGCCGCATCTGCGACTACATCAACGACAAGTGGGGCTGGGACACGCTGCTGGCCATGCTGCACGACTTCGCCGCGGACGACGATACCGCCACGGTAGTCCGCAAAGAACTCCATATGGAGCCGGCGGACTTCGACAAAGTGTTTCTCGCCGACCTGGAAGCTTCGACGAAGAACGTGGTCACGCACCTGGAGGAATGGAAGAGTGGACTGAAGGCGCTGGCCGAGATGTCGGCCCGCAAGGACTACGATGGCGTGATCCGGGCAGGCCCCGAGATTCGCGACTGGTATCCGGATTACGTGGAGCAGCACAGCGCCTACGAAGCCCTGGCGCAGGCGTACCTCGCCAAGGACAACAAGGAGGCGGCCACCGCGGAGCTGGAGCGCTACATCAAGATCGGCGGGCGCAATCCCGAGACCATCAAGCTCACGGCCAAGCTGCTCCAGGAGGCGGGTAATGAAAAGGAAGCCGCGGCGGTGCTGGAGCAGCTGAACTATATTTATCCGATGGACGACGCGGCGCACGAGACGCTGGGCGGCCTGTGGCTCGACCAGAAGAACGCCGCCGGCGCCATTCGCGAGTATCAAGCGGTGGTGGCGCACAGTCCTCTGGACCCCGCGAAGGCGCACTACGACCTGGCGCGGGCTTATCATCTGAATCACCAGGACGAGCAGGCGAAAGACGAATTGCTGGCGGCGCTGGAAGCCGCACCGGGTTACCGGCAGGCCCAGAGACTCCTGCTGGAATTGAGTGGCGCCGATACTGGAACTAAGCCCGAGACCGTTAAGAAATAGGATTGGAACCGAATACATGTCAACCGTGACGACGCAGTTGGAGCCCGAAGTTTTGAAATCGCGCATCGAGCGCTTCCGCCAGGTTCAGGCCGAGATCGTGCGGCAGGTGCGCCGGGTGATCGTGGGCCAGGAGGAAGTGCTCGACCAGGTGTTGATCTCCCTGTTCGTGGGAGGGCACTGCCTGATTACCGGCCTTCCGGGCACCGCCAAAACCCTGCTGGTGCGCACGCTGGCCCAAACCCTCGGGCTGGTGTTCAAGCGCATCCAGTTCACGCCGGACCTGATGCCCAGCGATATGACCGGTACGGACATCATCGAAGAAGACCCGGTGACCGGACACCGCACGTGGACCTTCGTGCAAGGTCCGATTTTCGGCAACATCCTGCTGGCCGACGAAATCAACCGCACGCCGCCGAAGACGCAGAGCGCGCTGCTCGAAGCCATGCAGGAGATGGCGTGCACGGTGCGCGGCAACAACTACAAGCTGCCCGCGCCGTTCTTCGTGCTGGCCACGCAGAACCCCATCGAGCTGGAGGGCACCTATCCTCTGCCCGAAGCGCAGCTCGACCGGTTCCTGTTCAACACCGTGCTCGACTACCTGAATGCGGAAGAGGAACTGAAGGTGGTGGACCTGACCACGGTGACCACCATCCCGCACGCCGACCCGGTGACCAACGCGCAGGAGATCCTGGACTTCCAGCAGTTGGTGAGGATGGTGCCGATCGGCGAGAGCGTAGCGCGCTATGCCGTGGACATGGTGCGGGTCAGCCGGAGCCGTGACGAAAGCGCTCCCGACTTCGTCCAAAAGTACGTCAACTACGGCGCCAGTGTGCGCGCGGCGCAGTTCCTGGTGCTGGCGTCCAAGGCCAGGGCTTTGATGAAGGGCCGGTACCATGTGACCTACGAGGACATCCGGTCGCTGTACATCCCGGTTTTGCGGCACAGGATCCTGCTGAACTTCCATGCGGAATCGGACCGGATGAGGCAGGACGACATCTTGAAGAAGCTGCTGGAGTGGAAGCCGGCGCCGCGAGACTAGCAGGATGCGGAAAAAGCACGAAGACCGCTTGCTAACGGGGCGTCCCCTGGGCCCGGCTCGGAAATGGGCTTGCGTGCCCGACGGGAGGGCCTGCTGATGTTGCAGCGCTTCCTGGACCCGGCCACGCTGTCCTCCATCTCCGGGCTCGACCTGGTCGCCAAGACCGTGGTGGACGGCTTTGTGGCGGGCCTACACCGGTCGCCCGACTTCGGATTTTCCCAGGAGTTTGCCGAGTACCGGGCCTACTCGCAGGGCGACGACCTTCGCCATGTGGACTGGAACGTCTTCGCCCGCACCGACAAGTGCTTCCTCAAGCGGTATCGCGGGGAAACCAATTCGCAGCTCCTGATCCTGCTGGACACCTCGGCATCCATGGCTTACGGATCGCATCCGGTCTCGAAGCTGGACTACGCGCGGTTCGTGGCGGCGTCCCTTTGTTATATGGCCAACGGCCAGCGCGATGCGGCGGGGCTCATCATTTTCGACGAAGACGTGACCAACTACGTGGCGCCATCGACGCGCCAGGGGCAGTTGTTCCGGCTGCTGCACGCCATCGAGAAGGCCGAGCCGGGGACGCGCACGGATTTCGCCAAGCCGTTCGTGCATTTTCAGAACTTCTTGCGCCGGCGCGGGATCGTGGTGGTGCTTTCGGACTTCTACGAGAAGCCGGAGACCATCATCTCCACGGTGGAGCCGCTGCGGTACCGCGGCAACGAGGTCATCCTGTTTCACGTGCTCGATCCGCAGGAGATCAAGCCGAAGTTCCGCGAGCCGGTGCTGCTGGTGGACATGGAAAACGCCGCGGATGCGCTGGAGGTTTCGCCGGAGTATGCGCACAACGAATACCGCCGGAAGATCGGCGCGCATATCGAGGCGCTCAGCAACCAGACGCGCGGCGCGGGGATGGACTATTTCCTGATGAACACGGCGAGGCCGCTGGATGAAGGCCTGCGCGAGTACCTGGCGGTGCGGAAGGGGAGATTCTAGTGGGCTTTTTCACTCCGTGGTTCCTGGCCGGCGTGGTCGGAGTGGGGCTGCCCGTCTGGCTTCACCTGCTGCGAAAACACAGGACCACGCCGCAGCCTTTCAGCTCGCTGATGTTCTTCGAGCGCCATATCCAGAGCTCCATCAAGCACCGCCGGCTGCGGTACCTGCTGCTGTTTGCGGCGCGCACGCTGCTGCTCCTGCTCATCGTGCTGGCATTCGCGCAGCCGTACGTCCAGCAGAAGATCCTGCCGGTGAAGCGGACCGGTGAAGTCACCGTACTGGCCATCGACAATTCGCTGAGCATGCGGTCGGGGAACCGGCTGCAGCAAGCCAGGCAGATGGCGAAGTCCGTGGTGGGCGGGCTGCACGCGGGCGAGCGCGCGCAGGTGATGGCTTTCGGACAGCGCGTGCAGGTGATGAGCGAAGTCGCCGACGACCATGCGCCGCTCAACGCCGCGATCGATGCCATAGAGCCGTCGGACGCGCGCACGTCGTTCGGGGAATTGACCCGGACGCTGCGCTCGGTCGCGCAATCGCTGCACCTGCCGCTGGCGGTGCATGTCTATTCGGACATGCAGCAATCGGGGATGCCGTCGAACTTCAACGACCTCCGGCTGAACTCGGATATCCGGCTGGAGCCCCACGCCATCGAGAAAAAGCAGGAGCCGAACTTCGCGGTGGAGAACGTGGTGGCGCCGCGGCGCGTGTACGACAACAAGAAGACCCGCGTGCTGGTCACCGTGTCGGGCTACGGCACTCCCAAGGCAACGCGCAATGTCACGCTCTGGCTCAACGGCCGGGTGACCGACACCAAGATGGCGCAGGTGCCGGAGAACGGGCGCGCCACGGTGGAGTTTCTGTCGCTGGATGTGCCGTACGGGCGGAACAAAGGCGAGGTCAGGATCGATTCCGCGGACACGCTGCCCGCCGACGACACGTTCTACTTTTCGGTGGAACGGTCGGATCCGCGGCACGCCCTGTTCGTGCACGAGACCGGCAATACGCGCGGGCTGCTGTACTTCAAGGCGGCGCTGGAGGCGTCGGGGCAGTCGGCTTTCGAGATCGACGACGCCACGGTGGAGCAGACCACCAACCTGAACCCCTCGAAATACGCGTTCGTAGTGCTTTCGGATGTGGGCGCGCTGTCGGGGAGCTTCGAAGCCGGACTGCGCAGCTACGTGCGCGGCGGCGGATCGGTGCTGATCGCGCTGGGCCACATGTCGGTGGCGCGCGCGAAGGTGCCGGTCTCCGACGACCACATCGAGGAGACGCGGTACGCCGGCCGCGAAGGCGAGCGGTTTCAGTCGGCCGCGTGGCTGGACTCCTCGCACCCGTCCATCCTGAAGGACGATCACTGGGACGACGTGAAGTTTTTCCAGGCGATCCGCATCGCGCCGGGCAACGCGCGGGTGGTGGGCAGGCTCACGGACCAGACACCGCTGCTGATGGATCAGCAGGTGGGCGATGGCCACGTGCTGGTGTTCGCCTCGACGTTCGACAATGTGGCCAACGATTTTCCGCTGCACGCCTCGTTCGTGCCGTTCATCGAACAGACGGCGCGGTACCTGGGGCGGCTGGAAGGCGGGCCATCGAGCGTGGCGGTGGGGTCCTTCGAGGAGTTGCGCGATTCGAGGGAGGTAGGCGCGGCGGTGGATGTGCTCGACCCCAAGGGCGAACGGGCGCTGACGCTGGCGGAAGCCACCAAGGCGCAGAATATCCAGTTCACCGAGACCGGGTTTTACGACATCCGGCGGCCCAACGGGCGGAACGAGCTGGTGGCGGTAAACGCGGACCGGCACGAGTCGGATCTGACCCCGGCTTCACCGGAGACCCTCGCGTTGTGGCAGAATACATCCAACGGCACTACGGCGAGCGGTGGCGGGACGACGTCGGAGGAGCAGAAACCGCTTTCGCTGTGGTGGTACGTCATGGTAGCGGTATTGGTGCTTGCACTCGCCGAATCGTTGCTGGGGAATCAACATCTTTCTGTGGACAAAGAGGCGGCATGAAACCATTGGATCGCTTGTCCGAGTATTTGGGCGCCATCGAGCGGCGATTGCGGCTGCTGACGCTTTCGCGCGGCGCGGCCGTAACGGCGGCAGCGGCGCTGGCCCTCACGGTCATTGCCGTACTGGTGGCCAACAAGTTCGCGTTCTCCAACCTGAGCGTGATCGGGGCGCGGGTGTTCCTGTTCCTCGGGCTGGCGTTTGCCCTGGCCGCGGCGCTCATCGTGCCGGTGATCCGCCTCAACCGGCGGAACGCGGCGCGGAGGGCGGAGCAGCGGTATCCGCAGTTTGAAGAGCGCCTCCTCACGTTTACCGAGAAGGTGGAGCACAACGCCGGAGATCCGTTCCTGGAACTGCTGGCGGCCGACACTCTGTCGGTGGCGCAGAACGCGGAGCCCAAGGAGGTTGCCCGGACGGCGTGGATCTTCAGCTTCTCGTCGGCGGCGGTGGTGGCCGCGCTGGTGCTGTTGTGGCTGGGGATGTCGGGGCCGGGCTTTCTCGGCTACGGCACGTCGCTGCTTTGGGGCGGGCTGCCCAAGGGCGACATGAAGCCGTTCTACGCGGTCAAGGTGGATCCCGGCAACAAGACCATCCGCAAGCGCGCGGACCAGATGATCACGGCGACGCTACAGGGCTTCACCGCGCCGAAAGTCCGCTTCTTTGCCAAATACGCCAGCTCCTCGCAGTGGGAGCAGGCGGAAATGCGGACGGAGCCGGGCGGCAACGGTTACCAGTTTCTGATCGCGGGGGTTCCCGAAACGCTCGAATACTACGTGGAGGCGGGCGGGGTACGCTCCGCTTCCTACAAGCTGACGGTGATGGACCTGCCGTCGGTCAAAAAGATCCGGGTCACGTACCACTATCCCGCCTGGGCGGAGATGAAGGACGCCGTGGAGGATCCCGGCGGGGACCTGCGCGCGGTGGAGGGAACCACTGCCGAGGTGGCGATCCAGACCGACCGGCCGCTGCCCAACGGAGCGCTCCTGCTGGACGACGGCTCGAAGCTGCCGTTGCGTCAGGGCGGAAACGGCACGCTGGTGGCCAGCGTTCGCATCCAGAAGGACGGCATGTATCACGTGGCCGCGGTGGAGAACGGCGAGGACGTGCGGCTCAGCGACGATTACTTCATCGAGGCCATGAAGGACAATCCGCCGGAAGTGAAGATCACGCGGCCGGGGCACGATTTCAAGGCCAGCCCGATCGAAGAGGTGACCATTGCGGTGGATGCCAAGGACGACTTCGGGCTGAAGGACGTGGATCTGCACTACTCGGTGAACGGCGGAGCGGAGAAGACTGTTTCGATGATGCAGTCCAAGGGCGTCAAGACCGCTTCCGGCACCCACACGATTGCGCTGGAGGATTTCAAGGTAGAGCCGGGCGACATCGTGAGCCTGTACGCGGTGGCCAAGGACGCGCGGACCACCACCAACACCGACATATTCTTCATCGAGGCGCAGCCCTTCGAGCGGAACTACTCGCAGTCGCAGGACGACGGCGGTGGCGGCGGCGGTGGCGGCGGCGATCAGGGCGATCAGCAGGACCAGATTTCGCAGCGCCAGAAAGAGATCATCACCGCCACGTGGAACCAGGCCAAGGGGCAGGGCGCCAGGGGCACGGATGCCGAGAACGCGGCGTTCCTCGCGTCGGTGCAGTCGAAATTGCGCGACCAGGCAAAGTCGCTGGCCGAGCGGGCGAAAGCGCGGCAGCTCGAAGGCGCGGGCGACTCCTTCAAGAGTTTCGTAGACGACATGGACAAGGCCGTGGAGGCTATGGGACCGGCCGCGGACAAGCTGAAGGGCGCGAAGTGGCAGGATGCGCTCGCGCCGGAGCAGAAGGCGCTGCAGTTCCTGCTGCGCGCCGAAGCGACGTTCCGGGATATTCAGGTGGCGTTCGGCGGCCAGCGCGGCGGGGGCGGGGGCGGCGGCGGTGGCGGAGGCGCCACACGCGACCTGCAGGGGCTCTTCGACCTGGAACTGGATACGGAGAAGAACCAGTACGAAGGCGCATCGAAGGCCGGCGGAACACAGTCGCCGGACCAGCAGCGGCAACGCGAAATCGACGACGCGCTGCAAAAACTGAAGGAGCTGGCCAAGCGGCAGCAGGAGCTGGCCGATCAGCAGCGCAGGGGGCAGCAGACGCCACAATCGCGCTGGGAGCAGGAAATGCTCCGGCGCGAGGCCGAGAAGCTGCAGCAGCAGATGCAGCAGTTGGCTCGCGGCGATAACTCCCAGTTGAGCCGCAACGGGCAGCAGGGACAGCAAGGTCAGCAGGGGCAACAAGGGCAACAAGGGCAGCAGGGGCAACAAGGCCAGCAAGGTGGTCAACAGGGCCAACAAGGCCAGGCAGGCCAGCAGGGACAGCAGCAAGGCCAGCAAGCTCAGCAGGCCCAGCAGGCAATGCAGCAGCGCATGAACGACCGCATGCGAGGCGCCGACGCCCAGCAACTGCAGCGGACCATCGACCAATTGAACCAGGCATTGCAGAGCATGCGCCAGGCGGCATCTTCGCAGCAGGCGGGCACGCCGCAGGGCGAGGCGGAAGCGCGCCGCGCGGCCGAAGGCCTGAATCAGGCCATGCAGTCGTTGCAGGGGCTTCGCAGCTCGCAGTCCAGCACCCAGGTCGAGGAAATGGCGAAGCAGGCCGAGGAGTTGGCGCGCAAACAGCAGGAGTTCGAAGGGCAGATGCGCCGGGCTTTCGGTTCGGACAGCCAGAACGTCACCCGCGACCAGGCGGAGCGGCTGGCCGGACAGAAAGAAGGCGAGATCGCCGACCTGACGAAACTGGAGCAGGAGATGCAGGCGGCGGTGCGCGATCTGCAATCCACGCAGCGCGGGGCGGCCACCAAGCTGCGCGATGCGTTGGGCGGAGTGCAGCAGCAGGAGTTGTCGCGCGGCATGCAGCGCAACGCGGACTGGATCCGCCGCGGATTGGGCGGATACGCCGTCATGTCGGAGGCCCAGGCCACGCAGGGGCTGAACCAGTTGCGCGACGAGCTGAAGCAGGTGCAGCAGGCCTTGGGCAGCGGCGCCAGGAGTCCCGAGAATGACAAGTCGATGGAGCAGGCGCTGGCCCAGGTAGAGCAACTGCGCCGTCAGATGGAACAGATGCGCGCGCAGGGACAGCAGGCCGGCCGTCAAGGGCAGCAGGGCCAACGCGGGCAGCAGGGCGGCCAGCAGCAGGGCCAGCAGGGTGGTCAGCAGGGTCAGCAAGGTCAGCAGGCCGGGCAGCAGGGTCAACAAGGCCAGCAAGGCGGGCAGCAGGGGCAGCAGGGTGGCCAACAGGGTCAAGGCGGCCAGCAAGGCCAGCAAGGTGGCCAGCAGGGTCAGGGCGGCCAGCAGGCTCAACAGGGCGGCGGCCAGCAGGGCGGCGGCGGCCCGCAACAGGGTCAATGGGTGGGCGGCGGACAGCCGAATACCGGCGCGTGGGGCGGCGGGAACCCGTGGAATGGGAACCGCGGGGGCGGCCCATGGGGCGGGTATTGGACGAATGGCCCCATTCGCCCGCAGGACTTCCAGCAAACCTACCAGGACACGGTGCGCAGCCTGACGCAGCTCGAGCAGCAGTTGCGCAGCGACCCGGCCGCGGCGCGGGATATCCAGGGCATGATTCGGGACCTGAGGCAGTTCGATCCCTTCACGCTCACCAACGATCCGCTTCTGAACGAGCGCATCCAGGCCGCGCTCGCCGGCGTGGAGCAAGTGGAAATGGAGTTGCGCCGCAAGGTGGATGACTCCACCGGTGGCGGCACCGTCCGCAGCCCCGGCGGCGAGAAGGTGCCGGAAGGCTACGACGCGGCTGTCGCGGAGTACTACCGCAAGCTCAGCAAGGGCAAGTAGCGCTCAGAACGGCGTGCGCCATCGAAGGCCGGGGAACCGGGCGAAGCCCCGGTCGCTGGTAATCCACTCGCATCCGGACTCGATCGCCAGCGCGGCGAACCAGGCATCCGGCACCAGGTTGGCCGTTGCATTGGCTTTGCGGCACAGGTCGCAGAAAATCTGCCAGTGGCGTGGTCCGGGCTGAACGATCTGGCAGTTTGGCTGGCTCAGAAGCGCGTCGGCAAATGCGAGGACCTTCTCGAGAGGTCGCGGATTCACGATGGCGCGCCGATTCGTCACAATTCGAACGACCGAACTCAGCACCTGTGGCGACATGCCGTAGACCGCATCACTGTTGATAACCGACTCAAGCCACTCCCGGTAAATAACGTGGTGTGCGTCGTCCGGACGGAATGCGGGAATCAAAACGTTGACGTCGGCAAGAATCACCGCAGTTTATCCCAGGGGACTCCCTCTTCCAGGAGGTCCAGAAGTTCCGCGTTGTTGTCCAGGTTCACACCGGGCATCAGCCCGCCGTCGTGATCCCCGACCGGCAGCTCCACTCTCGGCCGGGGCGTTTTGGCGCGCGCCAGTTCGAGTCGCAGGCCCTCTTCAATCAGAGCGGTCAGGGTCATGCCGCGCCGCTGAGCTTCGCGGCGAGCCTGGTCCAGAAGTCCGTCATTGAGCCGAATCGTGGTCCTCATATGTCCAGACATACCAAGTTGTATGTCTGTATGTCAACCTCGGGCGATTGCATCCCCGCAACAAATGCAGTAATCTCTATAGATGTATAGGTGATTATGTCAACCGCCATTGAGCAGGAACTCACGGCGCGGGAGCAGTTCGAGCAACAGCACGAGCGCACCGTCCGGGACGAGATCGAAACATTTCGCCAGAGAGCCGAGTCCTTCCTGGCCGGCGAAATCTCCGAAGATGAGTTTCGACCGTTTCGCCTCAAACACGGCATCTACGGGCAGCGGCAGCCGGGCGTTCAGATGGTGCGCTGCAAGATCCCGGGGGGCCTGCTGACGGCGCGGCAGACCGAGCAGATGGCCCGGATTGCGGACGAGTTCGGCGGGGGCAAGGGCCACCTCACGACGCGGCAGAATATCCAGTACCACTTCGTTCCGCTGGCGCGGGTGTCCGGCCTGATGCACATGATGGCGGATGCGGGCCTGACCAATCGCGAAGCCTGCTACAACACCGTGCGCAACGTGACCACGTGCCCATGGGCCGGCCTGGCGCCCGACGAAGTGTTCGACGTGCGGCCCTACGCGCAGAGGGTGGCGTATGCGTTTCTGCGCAAGGACCTGACCGGCAACCTGCCGCGCAAGTTCAAGATTGCCTTCGATGGCTGCGGCCACAGCGATTGCATTCAGGGCGCGATCAACGACATCGGGCTGCGCGCGGTGATCCGCGATGGCCGGCGCGGGTTCCGCATGATCATCGGCGGCGGGCTGGGTCCGCTGCCGGTCGAGGCGCAACTGCTCGACGAATTCGTTCCCGAGGAGCGCTTACTGAACCGCTGCGAGGCGGTCATCCGGGTGTTCAATCAGTACGGCAACCGCAAGAACAAGAACACGGCGCGCATGAAGTTCGTGGTGCGGGAGCGGGGCTTCGCCTGGATGAAGGAGCATGTGGACCAGGAGTACGCGGACATCCTGGCGAACGGCGGGATTGCCTGGCCGGAGATCGTGCCCGAAGGATTCGGCGGCTATCAATCCAATCCGCAGCCCCTGGGCAACGGATCGCTGCTGCCGGTGGTGAACGCGGCTTCCACGGGAGACGCGGAGTACGACCGGTGGCTCGAAACCAACGTCGTCCGGCAGAGTCAGACAGGCTACGCGGCGGTAGTGGTGCGGGTGGAACAGGGCAATCTCTCGTCCGGCCAGTTGTACGCGATTGCGCGCATCGCGGCGACGGCAGGCGACGGCCTGGTGCGGATCTCGATCGACCAGAACCTGCTGTTGGGGTTCATTCCGCTGGGGCGGCTGCCGCAGGTGTACGCGGCGCTGGGGGAAGTGAAGCTGGCGGGCTCGCGGGCGCGGCGGATCGACGACGTGACCACCTGCCCGGGCGCGTATTCGTGCAATCTCGGGCTGACCAAGTCGATGAACCTGGGAGCGGCGCTGGAGATCGCGGTTCGCGGGTACGACGATCCGCAAGTGCAGCGGATGACGATCAAGGTGAGCGGGTGCCCGAACTCCTGCGGACAGCACTGGATCTCGGACTTCGGTTTCTACGGGAATGCGCGCAAGATCGACGGCAAGGAAGTGCCGTACTACCAGATGCTGGTGGGCGGCGGATACGACGGCCAGGGGCTGATGCGGTTCGGCCTGGCCGTGCAGAGTGTTCCGGCGCGCCTCGCGCCCGAAGCGGTGCGGCGGATTCTCGACCATTTCCTGGCCCAACGGCTCGCGGGCGAAAGCTTCCGCGAATACGTGCTGCGGTACCGCGTCGAGACCTTCCGCGAGATGACCAACGACCTCGCGAAGCCCGCCGAATTGTTCCCCGAAATCTACCAGGATTGGGGCGACGACATGGACTACTCGCTGAAACTCGGCCGCGGCGAGTGCGCCGCGTAGCACCGCCGTTTCGCGCGCCGGCGCCGTGGTATGGTGCCAGTAGATGCGAAAAATCGAGCGGGTGCTCATCAGTGTCACCGACAAAACCGGCATCACCGACCTGGCGCGCGAGCTGAACCGGTTCGGCGCGGAGATCGTCTCCACCGGCGGCACGGCGCGCCTGATTCGCGAGTCCGGCACGCCGGTGCGCGATGTGGCCGAGGTCACGGGCTTTCCCGAAATGCTGGACGGGCGCGTGAAGACGCTCCACCCCAAGATCGCCGGCGGCATCCTGGCGATGCGCGGGAACGCCGCACACATGCGGGCGCTGGAAGAACACGGGATCGTCGCGATCGACATGGTGGTGGTCAACCTCTACCGCTTCGAGGAGGCCGCGGCGAAGCCGGACGCCAGCCTCGAGGACATGATCGAGAACATCGATATCGGCGGCCCCACGCTGATCCGGGCAGCGGCGAAGAACTACAACGATGTCGCGGTCGTGGTGTCGCCCGAAGATTACGCCGCCGTCGTGAAAGAGATGAGTGAAACGGGCGGCGCTCTTTCGCCCGAGACGCGGTGGCGGCTGGCCGGGAAGGCCTTCCGCACCACCGCCGATTACGACGCGGCCATCGCCACGCGCCTGGCACGAGTGGACGGCGGGGGCCCGCTCCCCCGCGACCTGAGCCTGCGCGCGCCCAAGTTGATGGACCTGCGGTACGGCGAGAATCCGCACCAGGCGGCGGCGCTTTACGGGAGACGGGGCGAGGGCATCGCGGGGGCGGAGCAGTTGCAGGGGAAGGAACTCTCCTACAACAACCTGGTGGACCTGGACGCGGCGTGGCAACTGGCCTCGGAGTTCCAGATGCCTGCGGCGGCCATCATCAAGCACACCAATCCCTGCGGCTGCGCGGAGCAGGCCACCCTGGCGGAGGCGTATCGCAAGGCCTTCGAGTGCGACCCGGTATCGGCGTACGGCGGCGTCATCGGACTGAATGGCGTGGTGGACCGGGAGACCGCGTCCGAGATTGCCAAGACGTTTGTGGAAGCGATTGCCGCGCCGGACTATTCGCCCGAGGCGCTGTCCGTCTTCGCGGCGAAACGGAACCTGCGCGTGATGCGCGTGGCAGGGCAGCCAGGGGAACGGCTGGTGGTGAAATCGATCCTGGGCGGGTTTCTGGCCCAGACCGCGGACGAGGCAAGACTGGACCGCGCCGCGGCGGTCGTGAAGACCAGTCGCGCGCCGACCGATGCGGAATGGGCCGCGCTGGAGTTCGGCTGGAAGGTGGCCAAGCACGTGAAGTCCAACGCCATCGTGTACGCCCGGCCGGGGCAGGAGGTGGGAGTCGGCGCGGGCCAGATGAGCCGCGTCGACTCGGTAAAGATCGGCGCCATGAAGGCCGTGCTGCCGCTGGCCGGAACGGTGGTGGCGTCGGACGCGTTCTTCCCCTTCCCCGACGGCGTGGAGGAGGCCGTGAAGCACGGCGTGACGGCGTTCATTCAGCCCGGCGGCTCGGTGCGGGATGCGGAAGTGATCGCGGCGGCGGACCGGCTCGGCGCGGCCATGGTCTTCACCGGCGTGCGCCACTTCCGGCACTAAATCAGGAAGCCCATCACGGCCAAGACAGCGCCCACGATTCCGGCTATCAAGCCCATCACCGGGAACATTTTGCGGCGCGAGATGAAATAGAGGGAAGTCAGCACCAGGCCGATCTCGAGCAGTCCTTCGCCGAAATCGTAGCGCAGCGCGCGGTGCTCGTCGGCTTCGGCCAACTCCTCGTCGTGCTTGGCCTCGCCCTGGATTTCCTTGCCCTGGTCCTCGTACTTCTTCTTCTGCTCGACGGTGTCGGCAAGCATTTTGTCGAGGGCGGGTCCTTTGGCGGCGAGGATGCCCGCCAGGCTTTCGCCCAGTTCCAGGTTGTGCAATTTGACGCGGGTCGACTGGTAGTGCGCCCAGGCGTCGTTGGCCTCGGAGTTGTGCAGGATGGCGCTGGTGTGGGTGCGGTGCGAGGCAATCGTCACGACTGCCAGGGCCACCGCCAGGAGTGCGGCCAGGACGCCCACCTTCTGACCGGTCGGGTCAATGGCGTGTTCCGATTCGTGATGGATCTCGAGTTCCGGCATGGTGGAAGATTCTCGTATTATAAACTAGTGGCCTCGGGGCATTGGCTTTCCTGCCGATGCGGCCGGCGCGCGGAGTTCCCAATGATCTCGGGCGACGAACTGTACATGCGGGAAGCCTTGCGCCTGGCGGGGGAAGGACAGGCTGAGGGAGAAGTGCCGGTGGGGGCCGTGCTGGTGGTGAACGGGGAGATCCGCGGGCGCGGCTGGAATTCGCCGATCGGCCGGAACGATCCGACGGCGCATGCCGAGATCGTGGCGCTGCGGGAGGCCTGCTCGGCGGCCGGGAACTACCGGTTGCCGGATGCTACGTTGTATTGCACGCTCGAACCTTGCGTGATGTGCGCCGGCGCGCTGGTGGCCGCGAGGGTGGAACGGCTGGTGTTCGGGGCGCGAGACCTCCGGTTCGGGGGGATTCGCAGCAAATTTCAGGTGGCGGATTCGGAAGCGCTGAACCACCGCGTACTGGTAGTAGAGGGAGTCCTTGCAACCGAGTGCGTGGAATTGCTGAAGGAGTTTTTTGAGAAGCGACGCTAGTACTGGACATCCAAATCTGAAGATCTATTGCTCTCAAGAGCGCTGGGAGGCTATCTTGGTTTGCTCAAGGAGGCGTGTTTGCCCACGGAAACGGATGCAGACTTTCGGGAACGGCGGAGATTTCGCCGGTTTTCGCTCGCGCTGCCATTGCAGTTCAGATTGGGTTCCGGAGTTACCGGAATCGGTGAAAGCATCAACATGAGCAGCGGCGGCCTGCTGTTTCGCAGCGCCGCGACCTTGCCGCTGGGCGAACTGGTCGAGGTGGAACTGTATTGGCCGGTCATGCTGGACGAACAACGCCCCCTGCGGCTTCGTCTTTCCGGGATGATCCTGCGGAGCAGCCTGGACGGGACGGCGATGGCGATCAGCAAGTACGAGTTTCAGACCGCTCCGCCAAGCCCGTAGCCGGAAAAGGCTCCCGCTAGTGCCTGGGACTCGAGCGCCAGAAGTCCTGGACCTGGCTAGAGCCAAACTCCCGCGGCTATTTACAGCCCTTTACCCCAATAGCGCAGTTACGTTCTAGGAGTGCCTCGGCCAGTTCCGGCCACGATCTTCGGGCGTGATACGGCGCAGGGTGTAAATATCGGAATCCCGCAGATCGTCCGCGTGCGCCGCGAGAGACTCCCACGGGTCCCAGACCGCGCTTATGATTTTGCCGTTGATGCCGGCGCTTTCGCTGGATGCCAGGAAAACACACAACCGGGCGGCGCGCTCGGGCGGAACGGCGGAGGAAGCCACCTGGCTGGTAATTCTCCGGAACTCCTTTTCGCCGAGGCGCTCGGGGCCGGCCGCGAGGATCTCGTCCACGAGCGCCGTGCGCATCAGTCCGGGGGCCACGCAGTTCACTCGGATTCCATCGCCGGCCACTTCCTGGGCCAAGGTCTCGCTGAATCGCACCAGCGCCGCCTTCGCCGTTCCGTAGGCCGAGAAGGCCGGCGACGGGGTGGTGGCGCCGCCGCCCGAGACATTGATGATGCTGCCGGCACGCGCGTCGCGCATCCACGGAACCGCCAACCGGCACAAATCCAGCGGCGCCAGCAGATCCACGGCCAAGGCGCGCTTCCACTCGGCGGCATCGGTCTCCCAAAAATTTCCCAGCGGCCCGACGATGGCGGCATTGTTCACCAGCACGTCCAGGCGCTCGAAATGCTTCCGGGCCTCGGCGAAGATGCGTTGCGGCGTCCCCGGATCGGCCAGGTCGGCCGCCAGAACGTGCGCCCGCCGGTCTCCGGCGCCGGGCTCGGTCCAGGCGTCCCCGGTGCGGGAAACCAGCAGCAGGTTGGCTCCTTCGCGCCACATGGCGAGTGCGATCTGTTTTCCCAAGCCGCGGGATGCGCCGGTAATGACTGCGTTCCGATCCGCCAGCCGCATGGATTGAGCGTATCACGCCGTACCGCCCGCCCCTTTCGCGCGCGGGCCGTGGGAAAATATTCAGAACGCCGCAAATGAACCGTAGCATCGTCCTAGCTCTGACGGCCGCCACCGCTCTTGCACAGAGCTGGACGTCCCAGCTCTTTCCTCGCGTGAACGGCAAATATTCGACCCAGGCCGTGACGTTCGCGGGCCGCCAGTGGGCGCTCGACGATTACTCCTTTGCGGGATACTATCTGGGCGCGCGGAGCCCCGGCTCCGTGCCCTGCAATGTAAAGACGGTTACTGCCGTGGGCGACATCACTTCCGCGCTGCAGGCCGCCATCGACGCCGTGGGCAAAGCGGGAGGCGGTATCGTGCGCATCCCCGCGGGATCGTTCACGCTGTCCGCGCCGGTCGACATCAATTACAACAATGTCTCGATCGAAGGGGCCGGCAGCGGCCAGACCTTCATCGACGTGCCTTCGAATTATCCTTCGCCCGACCCTCATTACGACGGCTTGTTCACCTTCGGCAGAACCTTCGGCAAAAGCAACCACGGCTGGGTTCAAACCACCACGGCGGTGACTACCGTCCTGGCCGTAGTGCAACGCGGCGACATGCAGGTGGACACCGCCGACGCCTCCTCCATCAAGACCGGCGACTGGATCGTGGTGCAGCAGTATTTCTGGCCCGCCCTCACCGCGGCCAATTCCCAACCGCCCTACCCCTGGACGCCGAACAACTGGGCGTTCTCGTTCACTTATCTCCGCCAGGTGACCGGCAAAACAGGAAATCGCGTGTTTCTCGATGCGCCGATGCCCTGGACGCTGGACCCCGCCAACAATCCGATCCAGATCCTCGCGGCCAACACCGACATGAACGAGAATCTCGGCATCCGGGGCGTGAGCATTCATTTTCAGAACAACATCGGAACGGATGCCGACAGCACCGGCCAGCCGGCTCCGCACGGCTCGGCGGTTTTCTTCGAGGGAGTGCGCAACGGTTGGGTAGACGACGTCAGCGTGTCGAACTTCCCGCGGCGTGGGATTCACGTGCTGTACTCGGCGCGAGTCACGGTGCTGGACAGCGTGGTTGCCGGCGCGCAGGACAAGAACGGCGACGGGTGGGGCTACGGCATTCTCACCGAAAACTCGCAGAACGTTTTGATCAAGCGCTGCCGGAGCGAGCAGGGGCGGCACAATTTCATCACCCTGAACCCGCTGACCTCCGTGGTGGTCCTCACCCAGTGCCTGTCGCGCAGCTCCACACAGCCCGACGACACGCACTTCGCCTTTGTGCAGGCGATCCTCTGGGACGAGCACGTGCAACAAGCCGGCGGGGCGCTCTTTGGTTTGGACCGCGGCACCCAGAGCGATGGCGCCTGGCAGACTCTGGCCTCGGGAGTGCTTTGGAACTTCAGCGGCGATGGCACATCGAAAAACAGCGACGGCCAATCCATCACGTGGGGCGGCGAAATCCATATATCGCCCTCACCCGACGGGAATGCCATTGTGGTGGGCGGACCAGGGGCCGACGCGGCTTATGACCGATCGGACGAATCGACCACCCCGGCGCTGCATGGCCAATTGATGGCCCGGGCCGCCGGTCTCCAGGTCGGTACCGGACCCAATGCGTTGCGGAATGTGCTGTACGAAGGGCTTGGCCAGACCGGCCTTCAGCCGGCATCGCTGTTCGAAACCCAACTGGCGAACCGCTTTTCACCGCCGCCGGCGGATTGGGTGAATGCCTGCGCCGCGGCGCCCGTTGCCGCCGCCGGCAGCCTCGGCAACGCGGCCAGTTATGGCGGCGGAAGCGTCTCGCCGGGCGAGCTGATCACGGTGTTCGGGGCCAATCTGGGTCCGGTGGGCGGCGCGGCGCTGCAACTGGACTCGTCGGGACTCGTGTCCACGAACCTGGCGGGCGCGCGCGTATTCTTCGACGGAACGCCTGCGCCGATGTTCTATGCGGCGGCGGGCCAGGTGAGCGCGGTGGCGCCGTACGAGGTGGCGGGGAATCCGGCCGCCAGCGTGCTTCTGGAGTATCAAGGCCAGCGGAGCGCCGCCTTTTCGATTCCGGTGGCGCAGGCTACGCCGGGCCTGTTCACTTCGGACGGCAGCGGCAGCGGGCAGGGCGCCATCGTCAACCTGGCGGGCGGCCTGAACGGCGCGGGCAACCCGGCGGCGCGCGGCGACATCGTGATCCTGTACGCTACCGGTGCGGGGCAGACCAGTCCCGCCGGCGTGGATGGCTTGCCGGCGTCACCGCCTTTGCCAGTGCCCGTCGCGACCGTTGAAGTGCGGATCGGCGGCGTCACCGCGGATCTGCTCTACGCCGGCGCGGCGCCCGGATACGTGGCGGGAGTGCTGCAACTGAACGTCCGCATTCCATCCGGAATCACTCCGGGAGCCGCCGTGCCCGTGCAGTTGCTGGTCGGCGGCGCGGCCAGCCAGCCGGGAGTGACCGTCGCGGTTCGATAGGCGCCGGCTCCGCCGCTAATGAACGCACGCCGACGCGTGGATGGTGATATCGACGTGATCGCTCACCCGGAGAAACAGCGTGCTCGGGTTCTTCATGCCCCATTTGACGTAGGGCACGGCGAAGCTTGCCGTGACCGTGTACAGGCCGTCCTTGACGTCCACGGTAACCGGCACGGTGATCTCGTGCCCGGCTCCATGGATCGAGAACGTGCCGTGAAGCCAGACCTGCGAAACACCTTGCGGCGCGACCTTGCCTTCCAGGTGGTCGGGGCGGAAGACGATCTCGGGATAGCGCCCGCTCTCCAGCACGTTCTGGTGCATGCGGCGGTCGCGGGCGCCGCTGCCGCTGTCGCCGCTGGCGGCATCCACCACCCACTCGCCCGTGGACTTGCCCGTGGCGGTGTCGAACGTAATGTCGCCGCGCTCGAGCGCAAATGAGCCATGAACGGTGTGGAGCACATCCGCCAGGGTGAACTCCACTTTCGTATGCGCGGGGTCGAACTGCAATGCGACGCTCTCCGCCAGCACCGGCGAACCGTGGAAAGCAGCCGCCAGCGCGGCGGCCATCGCGAGCTTTGGAACGATCGATCGCACAAGCTTCATCTTCATCATAGGGTCAACATGTGCCAGCCCAGAGACAGTCCGTTAGCGACGAAATCGAAGGGCGCGAGTTCGCCGACGTGCATCGCCAGCATGCGGGCAAAGAGACGCGGCTCGGATGCCATGGCGCCGATCGCGCGGCGCCGGATCCAATGTGCGCCTCTCCCGCGGCGGTCGAGCAGCAGCATGAGATCGGCCATGAATCCCGGACGCCGTCCGATGCGCCGGTGCTCGGCCTGGTAGAGCGCCAGGTCCCCGGCTTCGAGCGCGCGCGCCAGCGAGACGGCGTGCTGGAACAGCAGGCAGAGGCCTTCGCCGGTGATGGCGTCCACGGAGCCGGAAGCGTCGCCGGCCAGGGCCACGCGCCCGCGGCAGACCGATTTCAGGCGGCGCGATGCGGAGACGCCGCCGCGTTCCCGGCTTGCGGGCGCGCGGGAGAGCCGCTCGGCCACGTAGGGGAACCGCGGCAGGGCATCGTCGAGGCGCAATCGGGGATCGCGAGAGATCAGGACCACGCAGATCTCGCCGGCGGCCACCGGGGTGATGTAGAGCTGGCAGCCGTCGCCCCAATGGATCTCCATGAATTCGCTCCAGGGCTCCACGAGGTAGTGCCGGCGGAAGCCGTAGCGGCGGCTGTTGCGCTCGCACTCGTCGAGCCCGGCCCAGCGGCGCACGGGGGAGTTGCCGCCATCTGCGCCAACGATCCAGCGGGCGCGGACCAGGCGGCCATCGGCCGATACGCCTTCGCCGCCAATCCCGGTGACGTTCACGCCCCAAACCAGGCGCACCCCGGCGTCGATGGCGTGGCTGGCCATGAGCTGGTGCAGCGCGGTGCGGCGCAGGCCGAGGCCGTGGCCGCGGGGGAACGAGGCTCCGACCGATTCGCCGCCTTCACAAAATCGAATTCCCCGGAAGGGGAGCCCGCACGAGTCGTCCAGATCGATCCCCAGGGAGCGGGCCGCGGCGACGCCGTCCGGCATGATGCCTTCGCCGCATGCCTTGTCGATGGGCGGAACGGAGCAATCTGCGAGCGTCACGTCAAATCCGCGGCGGCGCGCGGCGATGGCCGCGGCCAGCCCGGCGGGCCCGCCGCCGATCACGAAGACGTCGGTGGACCGTGGAAGGCCGGCCGCCATGGAATCAAACATGGATGGCGCGCCGCGCCATGGCCAGCGCCTCGTTCCAGAAGGCGGAGGAGCTGTGGGCGAAGTCGACTACCTCACGGATGGCGGTGACGAATTCGTCGAGTTGAGGATCGGAAACCACCAGCGGCGGCGCCACTTTCAGCACCATGAAATTGTTGCCGCAGATTTGCGTCAGGATGCCGTGGCCGCGAAACATCCGCATCACCACGACCTGACCGAACATGGCGGGATGAATCCGCCGGAAGGCCTCGAACGCGAGACGCAACCGAAGCTGCCGCGGCGCGCGGAATTCGATTCCGCAAAGCAGTCCCTCGCCGCGGACCGAGGCGACCATTTCGTAAGGCGCCAGCGCTTCCGTGAGACGGCGCCGCAGCTCCGCGCCGGCTTCGATGGCGCGCCGGCCGAGCGACTCCTCTTCCAGCACGTCGAGGGTCGCCAGGCCCGCGCGCATGGCGAGGCTGTTCTCGCTGAACGTGGAGGTGTGAACCAGCGCCCGTTTCAGGGAGCTGTAGACCGAATCGGAGACCGCCTCGGAGGTGAGCAGCGCACCCACGGGGATCAGTCCGCCGCTCAGCGCTTTGGCGAGCACCACCATGTCGGGTTCCACTCCGAAGCGATGCGCGGCCAGAAATTCACCCGTGCGGTACATGCCGGTCTGCACTTCGTCGAGCACGAAAAGCGTTCCGTAGCGGCGGCACAGCGACTGGGCCGCTTCGAGATAGCCGGGCGGGGGCATGACGATGCCGGCCTCGGCCTGGATGGGCTCCACGATGAAGGCGGCGAATTTTCGCGTGGCGATCTTTTTTTCCAGAGCTTCCAGCGAGCCGAAAGGCACCGCCTCCGCGCCCGGCAGCAGCGGTCCGAAACCTTCGCTCCAGAAGCCATCGCTCATGAGCGACAGCGCGCCGCAGGTCAAGCCGTGAAAGGCCTTCTCCGCATACAGCAGGCCTGCGCGGCCGGTGTGCGCGCGAGAGAACTTGATAGCGGCTTCGACGCCCTCGCTGCCGGAACTGCAGAAGAAGACGCGCGAAAGGCGGCCGCCGGCGCGTTCCGCCAGGCGCTCGGCCAGCTCCGCGGCGCGTTCGGGCACGTGGCTCTGCAACATGGCGGGACCGCAGCTCTCCAGTTCCTCGCGCACCGCGGCCACGATCGACGGGTGATTGTGGCCCGCGTTGTGGACCGAGTAACCGGAGAGGTAATCCAGAATGCGCCGGCCATCCGCGGTATCGAGCTCGCAGCCGGAGCAGCGCCGGTACTGCACATTCATGTCGAGGAGATTCAACAGACGAACCCACTGCGGGTTCACATGCCGCTCGTACAGACGATCGAGCGACGGCACGGCCGTGGTAGCAGTCATCCCATCCCTTTGAGTGTATTTTGGCTACGTCACTACGGACGGACCCGCACGGCCTGGCGTTTCAACGGCGAGTGTTTTTGATGGCCGGCGCGGATCAGCCCCCGGTCGACTCGCGGACGATCAGGGTGGGCTCGATGACCACCGTCTTGATCGGGCGGCGGCGTTTCGAGCCGATCGACTCCATCAGTATGTTCGCCGCCTGCTGCCCGATCGAGGCGCTGCTCTGGTCGATGGTGGAGAGCGAAACACGGAGGAGATCGGAGTAGTGAACGTTGCCGACGCCGATCACCTTGATGTCTTCGGGAATGCGGATGCCGGCCTCGAGGATGGCCTTCATGGCGCCCGCGGCCACCGGGTCGTTGTAGCCGAAGACGGCATCGGGCCGCGGATCGAGCGCCAGGAGGCGGCGCACCGCCTGGTAGGCGGAGGTGTCGTCGTGGGCATTGACGACGTACGAATCGGCGAGCGTGATTCCGGCGGCTGACAGTGCTTCCCGATACCCCTGGAGCCGCCCCAGACCGGTGCCCAGCGGCGGACCGGCGATGTGGGCGATCCGGCGGCAGCCGCGCTCGATCAGATGCCCTGTGGCGAGGCGCCCGATGGCCACGTCGTCGGCGCCCACGTAGTTGGCGCGCAGGTTGGCGAACCGGCGGTCGATCAGGACGTATGGCACGCTGCGCGCTTCGATTCGCTCGAAAACCTCCGCCGATGAGGAAAGCTGTGCCGAAGCCAGGATCAGGCCGTCCACCTGGCGGGCCAGCAGGCGGTCCACCTCGCTCGATTCAAAAGCGCTGTCTTCTTCCGAATTGCAGATCACAACGTCGCAGCCCAGAGGGCGGATGGCGGCCGATACGCCCTTGGCGATTTCCGCGAAGAAGGAATGCATCAGGTCGGGAACGATGAGCCCGATCATGAAGGTGCGGCGGGCGGCCAGGCTGCGGGCCACCCAATTCGGCTGGTAATTCAGCTCCTTGATCCGCGCGAGCACGCGGCTGCGGGTTTCGGCGCCAACGTCGGCGCATCCGCGGACCACCTTGGAGACGGTCATGACGGACACGTTCAGATCGCGAGCGATGTCCTTCAGTCGAACGGGAGCATTGGTTGGGTTTGACATCGAAAGTGCGGACCGCTTGCCGGCGCGCAGGGTCCAGAAGCGAGTATAACAAGCTACGAACGGAAATGGGCGGGTTGTGAGGCGGCTCCGGTTGGGGCGATCATGAAGCCATGACAGGTTTTCGACGGGCTATTCTGCTTGCGGTTGTGGCCGGCGTCGTCACGGCCGCAGGCAGCCGCGCGGCGGAGCCGGTGAAGAACCGGCCGCCGCTTGCGCCGGGTTCGTTCTACCCGCTCCCCTTGACTTCGGTCAAACCCCAGGGCTGGCTTCGGGAGCAGTTGCGCATCCAGGCGGAGGGCATCACGGGCCATCTGGACGAGTTCTGGCCCGACGTGGGTCCGAATTCCGCCTGGCTCGGCGGGGCGGGCGAAGGTTGGGAACGCGGGCCGTATTACCTGGACGGCCTGCTTCCTTTGGCGTACCTGCTGGAGGACGAAAAGCTGATCGCCAAGGTCAAGCCGTGGGTGGAATGGACGCTCACGCACCAGCGCAACGACGGCTCGATCGGTCCCGAGAAGAACCGCGACTGGTGGCCGATCATGATCATGCTCAAGGTGCTGGCGCAATACCAGGAGGCCACCGGCGACCCGCGCGTGATTCCGGTGATGGAGAAGTACTTCGCGTATCAATCGGCGATGCTCTCGAGCCGGCCGCTCGAAAGCTGGGCGGTGTATCGCTGGCAGGACGAGCTGGCGAGCGTCGTCTGGACGTACAACCGCACCGGCGACGCGAAGCTGCTGCAACTGGCCGGACAGTTGAAGCAGCAGGGCTTCGACTGGCGGAAACATTTTGAGAACTTCGTGTACCTGGACAAGGTGACGCGCGAGCAGGCCAAACACGACACCCACGGCGTCAACAACGCCATGGGCCTGAAAGCCGCCGCGCTGTGGTACCTCATCAGCAAAGACCCGGGCGACCGGGAGGCCACCGGGCACATGCTGGAAGCGCTGGACCGCTACCAGGGCCTGCCCAACGGAATGTTCAGCGCCGACGAGCACTACGCGGGGCGCAATCCATCGCAGGGCATCGAAACCTGCGCGGTGGTGGAATCCATGTTCTCGCTGGAGCAGGACCTCAGGGTGCTCGGCGATGCGGCGCTGGGAGACCGGCTGGAAAAAATCGCCTTCAATCCGCTGCCAGGCTTGCAGACATCGGACATGTGGGGCCATCAGTACGATCAGCAGCCGAACCAGGTGATGTGCTCGCTGGGGCGGCGCGACTGGACCACCAACGGCCCCGAGTCGAACCTGTTCGGGCTCGAGCCGAACTTCGGCTGCTGCACCGCCAACCTGCACCAGGGCTGGCCCAAGTTCGCGGCGAGCCTGTGGATGGCATCGGCGGACGGCGGCCTGGCGGTAGCGGCCTACGGACCCAGCACGGTCAAGAGCAAGGCGTCGGGAGTGGACGTTACGGTGGAGGAGGCCACCGACTATCCTTTTCGCGACCGCATCACGCTGGCGGTGACGCCCGCCCGGCCGGTGCGCTTTCCGCTGCGCCTGCGGATTCCGGCGTGGACCAACGAGCCGCGGATTCGCATCAACGGCCAAACGGTGGAGGCGGCCGGCCCCGGAGCCTGGCAGCGCATCGAGCGCGAATGGCGCGCCGGCGATCGCGTGGAGATTACGCTGCCGATGCCCGTGCGCGTGATCCGGGGTTTCCACGACTCCATATCCGTGGAGCGCGGCCCGCTGATCTACTCGCTGCGGATTGCCGAGAGTTGGAGCAAGTTGAAGCAGACCGGGCCGGCGGCCGACTGGGAGGTCTTTCCAACTTCACCGTGGAACTACGCGCTGCGCGTGGACGGCGCCAATCCCGAGCGGTCGTTCGAAGTGGAGGAGGCGCCGCTCGCGCGGCAGCCCTTCAACAACCAGTCGCCCCCGGTGGTGCTGAGGGCCAAGGCGCGCCGCCTGCCGCAGTGGATGATGGTGGACGACAGCGCCGCGGCTCCGCCCCAGAGCCCGGTCGCCAGCCGGCTGAAGGATGAAACCGTGACGCTGATTCCCTACGGCGCCGCGCGGCTGCGCATCACTGCGTTTCCGGTGCTGGGGCCGGACCAGCCGGAGCCGAAAAAGCAGTAGCGGTGTGGTGCGCGCCGTTGCAGGCCCCGCGCTGAATCGAGGCATCCATCAACATCTGGCGAAACGCACGAAACACTTTCCGCATCTGGGGCCGTTTATATGGAAAGATGTCGACGGGATCCAGGGCGTGAACGGTCATTCCGCTGTCCACCTCGAAAATCAACAGCTCTCCATCGGGGGTCTCACCGCAATCAATGCCGACATATTCCAGTTCCAAGCGCCTGGCGACGGAGAGCAGGGCATCGTGATGGCGGCGCGCAAAGTCATCGTCAAAGGCGGCGAAGAACCGCGCCTCCTCGGCGCGCTTGGCAACGCTTCCCTGCATGTCCGCACTCATGTAGTGGACCACCCAATGGTCGGAGATGGCCATATGGGAGGCATATGGGCGCCCGTCGATCAGAACGATACGATACTTCCGGTATTGGCCATCCGGCCCACGATTTTCAACATAGCGCGCCACATAGAATGCATTCTCCGGCCTCGTTTTCAGATAGCCGGCAATGGCGGCGCGGTTGTCCAGCTTCATCAGGCCGCGGCCTTGTTGCGAGTCGACCGGCCGCACAATGATGGGAAACGCCCCATCCTCGACAAATGCCGTGACCGCCGTCTCGGCGCGGCCGATCCTTTCCAGCGTCCGCCGATCGATCCGTGTCGTGCGCGGCACCACGATGCCAGGCACCGCTTGCAGTAATGCACAAGCGCCATCACGCGTCAATCGGGCAATGCGATCCGGCGCGCAAAGCACCGGACGGGGCCACGATTTCACCAGCGTTTCAATATGTTCCAACAGCGGACGATTCCGATCGTTTTCGCAAACGGCGACCATGGCCAGATCATGGTCCGGCAGGGTCGCGGGGAACGGTATATCCGGCGCCACATACAGCATGTCGAGGGCGATATCCGATCCCTCCACCAGAAATTCCAATGCGTGGTTCTCCGACAGATCCCCCGGACACAGGATCGCCAGCAAGCGGATTCCAGCAGAATCCGCGGAACACCGGAGACGATACAGTTGCCGGAGGCCGAGGGCCAAAGCCTGCATGGACAGGCCGATTTGGCGCTGCCCCATGAGCTGCAGAACAGTCGACAGATCCATTAATGCGTATGCGTCGTTCTCATTCCGTGCCAGGCGATCCAGCAAGCGTTCTTTCAAGGGTCCCAGGTCGGCCCCGTCGTAGGCCATCCGTGCCAGTGGGGCGAGGCCGATGAGCTGCTGGCAATCGCCGTTGGCAAGACCTGGCGCCGATGCCTGTGGATTCATGGTTGGCAGTCCTTCGAACGGCGGCCGGTACGGGCCGAGCCAAATACAATCGCCGCCTGTATTAACGCGTCAAGATCGCTTCTGTCGGTACGGTGATTCACGATCGCAGCGCGAATCGCGAGACAACCGTTGACTGTGGTGGTGGACGGAGCGGCGATGCCGGATTCCTGCAAATCGGCGGCAATGTCGCGGTTGACGTCGTCCGCGTGCTCGCTGCGGTAGCGGAAGCAAACGATATTCAGTGCAACCGGCGCCAGCAATTCCAGCGCCGGCTCCCTTTCAATCGATTGCTTCAAATATTGGGCCAGGGCGCAGGTCTTTGAAATCGCCGCGCCGAGCTTTTCGGCTCCATAGGCTTTGATGGTGAACCACGTCTTCAGCGCCCTGAAGCCGCGTGACAGGTCTGGTCCAAAATCGCAGGGCCACGGCGAGCCGGCCGCCATCCCGCGGGTCTCCCGTCTTAAATAAGCGGCCGGAGACGCGAACGTGCTGTGGTGGAGGGTGCCATCCCTGACGAGGACAAACCCCGCGTCGTAGGGCACCTGGCCCCATTTATTGAAATCGAAAGCGAGGGAGTCCGCACGCTCGATCCCGGCCAGGAGGGGCGCAAGGTCCGGCGCCAGCATGGCGAGAGCGCCGTAAGCGCCATCGACGTGGAACCACACCTTTTCCCGCCGGGCGATTCCGGCAACGGCAGCCAGATTGTCGATAGCGCCGACATCCACCGTGCCGGCGGTCGCTGCTACGAAGAACGGCGTCAGCCCGGCGCTTTTGTCGTTGGCTATGGCCTGTTCGAGTGCCCGGACATCGATCTGGTATTGCTCGTTCACCGGGATGACGCGCAGCGCGTCGCTTCCCAGCCCGGCCAGATCCATGGCCTGAGCGATGCAACTGTGGGCGCCCGCCGATGTGTAGGCGATCAGGCGTTTGCCGGCGGCGGCGACGCCCTGACGGCGCACGTTGGCGCCGGTCGCAGCGGTGCGCGCGACGAGGACGGCGATCAGGTTCGCCATGGAGGTGCCGGTCACGAACAGGCCGCTGGCCGTGTCCGGAAAACGGAACAGTTCCCGCACCCACCGCACCACCTGCCGCTCCACCTCGACGGGAATCTGATCGCGCCCGCCCAGGTTGGCATTCAGCCCGGCCGCCAGCATCTCCGCCAGCATGCCGACCGGCGTCCCGCCGCCATGGACCCATCCCATAAAGCCGGGATGCGCGTTGCCCACGGCATACGGAAGAATATCCCGCATGAACGTGTCATGGATAGACGCCAGATTGGCCGGTTTCTGCGGAAGTGGTTGACGGAATGCGTCGCGCACGGACTGCGGAATGCGTTGCCAAACCGGCCGCTCGCGTATATGTTCGGTGTAGTCCAGAATGTCGTCGAGCATGCGATGCGCTTGAGCCCGGAAATCGCGCCAATCCGAAGGGTCGAGCGTGTCCCGATCCGGCGGCGGAGATTCCGGCTCGTCCACGAGGTTCCGGAGGCCGGAGCCGCTCTCGAAGATGGACGTTTCTGGCAGCGCGAACATAACCGACGTTTCTTCTATCGGCGGGATGCTATGAAAACTTCAGTGGAACCCATCTATCCGATCCTGTCGGGAGTTGCGCTTGTCTGTTGCAGCTTCAGATCCTCGGCCAGACGCACCAGGTACTCCGGCGGGATTTGCGAGACCACTTCGTGGGTTTTTCGATTGATCACCTGGATCACCATGCGGTGGGTGTCCGGATCCCGCTGGAATGTCAGTTGGTTGTCCTGCCCGAACATTTCCGTTCCATTCAAGGCTTTGACCGCCTGAACGATAGACCGCTGCTCCGCGGCCTTCTCCGGCGGAATCTCGGGTGCCACGGCAACAGGAATGGTGCGATTCACTGCGGTAATATCCATCAACGCCTCCGCGGGGAGACCGCCGGCGCGCCGTCACCGCTCTGGCTCGCCGAAACCCCGCACTAAACTTATCGGCAGGCGGCTGGGAATCTGCAGTGCGACGTCCCCGGCGCCGGCCGGCGCCGGACAGAGGCGGAGCGGTCCGGGGGCCAGAGAGCCCCGATGTACCTCATTTGTCGTCATCCGGATCCGTTGCCTTCCGCTTGTCGTGCAGGAAAAAGGCCGCGTCCTTGGGGGCGCTGATGGTTTGAAACGGACGCGGCGGCCTGGCGAGGTCGAAGAACGCGGTGAAATCATTTTGGGCACGGGCGTCCGCGAAATTCAACTTGCCTTCCACGACCCCGAAGTTGTGTTCTACGAACCGCAGAATGCTGCCGAAATCGTGACGCGCGTTGTTCACGTAAGCCTTGGGCGTGTAGGCGGAGACCACCACGAGCGGGACGCGGAAGCCGTATTGGTAATCGCCTTCCGGCTGAGCCAGGATGGTCGGCGGTTCATGGTCGTACCAGCCTCCCCAGTCGTCCCAACTGATGAAAATGGCGGTGTCGTTCCAATAGCCAGAGTTGTTGTCGCAACCCTTGCTGTTGCCGATGGCGTTGACAATCGACGCCACCCACGAGGGTCCGCCTCCATCGTTGCCGCCGGCGTGATCGGAATTCTGGCCGGACGGGATCACCCAACTGACTGAACGAAGGTGGCAGCCGGCAATGTCCTTCAATACGTCGGCGGGCGTAAGATCCACGTTGTTGGTCCAATCCTGGCCCATGCACTCCCCTCCCATTCCACTCGACTGGCAGATGTGCTGGATCGCATTAGGCGCCGTCCAGATCGAGCCGGCACTCGGAGTGTAATACTTCCAGGTGAACGCGGAGGGGAGCAGGTCCGGCATGGTCGAATGCTCGAAGCAAGGATAGATCTTCCGGTTTTCGCCGCTGGGGTCGATCAACTGAACGGTGGTCCCGGCCGGGGCGGTGCATCCGGCGATCTTGCTGGCGCCCGACATATTCTCCGAGGCGAAAATACCGGCCGCATCGTCGGCGGCGCTGGGCGCCGAAGTTCCCCCAAAGATAAATTGGTGAGCGGGGAAGCTGGGCCCCTGGTTGGTCTGGAACATGTAGTTTGCCCATCCGTACTGCGTAGCCAGCTCGAGGTATGGGTTTACGATGCCCGTGGAGTTATCCACATACCGGAACTGAGGCTTAGCCGGACAAGTGCCGGAGCAGGGAATATTGCCGGCTCCATCCATCTTGCAGGCTCCTGTACTCGGGTCCGGGTCGCACATTTTCACGAAAGCCGAGTGGGCGTGGCTCAGGTCGTATTTGCTAGCCAGCGGAACCAAACCCGGCTGCGTCGCGCCCGTGGGGGAGTTCTTGTCCAGCCAGTTCCTGGTCTGGATGTTGTATTTCGATGAGGCGGCTGGCGTTGCGCTGCAAGAGGCGCTGGAGCCATAGGGCGGGCTGCACAGCCCTTGAAAGAGATTGTCGGGCGTGCGGTTTTCCTGAAAAATGACGACGACGTGCTGGAAGCGGAGGATCTGTGCGTGACCGGCAATCGTCCCCAACCAGGCCAGCAGGAGGCTTCCGGCAGCGAGTTTCATCAGGGTTCTCCTTCGAGTGTTCCGTGTCTCGGACGTCCACACTCGCCCTGATCAACCCGGCGAGTATGCCGGAGTTGCGGACCCGATAGGATTCTGAATAAGGGTTAATTGAAATTCTGGAATTTTGCTTACCACGCCGGCCGGGCGGTTCATGGGGCCTTGCGCACCAGGTCGTGCGTGCCGGCGGACACGCGAACCGCGCCTTCGCCGGCGGCCCGCACGCTCTTCCCGTCCAGTTGAATGGGCCCGCCTGGCGGCAAAGTCACATCGGCGGTAACGCCTTGCGGCACGGAGACGTGCAAGTGGAACCCGGAGCCGGAGCGCTGCCAGGAGACCTCCAGTTTGCCGTGCGGAGTCGGAACCACTCCGCGAGCCCATTCCAGTCCCGAGGGGAAAGGACGAACGGCGACGGTGCGGAATCCGGGAGAGGAGGGTTCGACGCCGAGAATGCGGGCGGACATCTGGATCAGCGGGGTACCCGTCCAGCCGTGGCTGTAGTCGCCGCTCTCCCACATTTCCGTGGCAGTGCCGGAATCCGGATGAATCCGCCAGCGCCGCATCTGCTGCACGCCATACTTTTCAAAGAGGTCCGCGTGCGCGATCGCGGCGAATACGAAATGCATGAAATAGGGCTGCACGTTGAGGGGCGCTTCGGCGAGGATACGTTCCATGATGGGCTGCCGTTCGCCGGCCGGGGCAAGATCGTAGAGCACGGCGAGGGAGTTCACGTGGGGGCTGAAGGTTTCAATGGCGGTATCGGCGGGCAGCCACTGGCCGGCGGGGACCGAAGTCTGGAAGGGCTTGCCGTCGCGGTAGAGTCCCTTTTGCGGATCCCACAATTCGCGCTGGAAAGCGCCCGCGACTTCGCGCCTGAGCTGCTCATAGCGGAGCGCCGACGCGCGGTCGCCGGTCAGTTCCGCGATGCGGCGCGCGTCGTCCAGGCCGCGATAGTAGAATGCCGTCATGTAACCTTGCCCGATCACGGCGGGCGGATGGTGGCAGGCGATACCGGCAATATTCACCCAGTCCATGAACATATAATTGGGCGCTTCGGAGATCAACCCGTTCTTTCCGCGCCAGCCGGTGAACCGGTCGAGCAGTCCGTGGGCGACAGGCGCCAGTTCTTTCAGCAACGCAACGTCGCCGGTGTAGTCGTAATAGTCCAGCAACATCTGCAGCCAGAGAAGCGAGTAACTCGTGTGGAAGTTGTAGTAGCCGGCGTTCTCGAGGATCTCTCCGAACTTGCGCAGGTCCTGGCGGGCGAGCCATGGCTCCCCAAAAGCGTAGTAGTTCTCCAGGGCTTCGATCAGATAGTCGCCGGGGTCGCTGATGGGCTCCTGGTGGTGTGGCGAATCCAGGTGACGGGTCTGCATGCTGATCTGCGTAGCCCAACGCGAGGATGCCCACAGCCGGTTCAGGTCCGCATCGCTCGTTTCGAACGATCCCGCGTAACTCACTGGATAGGAGACGAAACTGGCCCGCACTTCTTCGATCGTTACCGGCGCGGTGACTTTACTCACCTGGATGTTCACAGTCGAAAAGCTGTCCATCACGGGAAACTCATAGTAAGTGATGCCGTCCCGTAGTACGACAGAAGTCATGCGGTGGAAACCCGGTTGGTTCACTTCGTTCGGCTGGAGCACGACCACGGTTCCCGCCGCGCCCCGGGCCTTGATGCTCAGGTAGGCGCTCAGAACCCGGTTGAAACGTACGGCGAAGCTTCCGTCCTTGCTCAAGGTGACGGCGCTTCCACTTACCGTCACGCCCTCGCCGGCCCGGACCACATCGGCCGGCGGATAGGCCGCTTCCATGCGCGGCGGGATCTCGCTGGCGGCCAGGCTGCCCCAGATCGAATCGATCTTCACGGTCCGCGGCCAGCGCGAGTCGTCGAAGCCCGCAACCCGCCATCCCGCTGCTTCCCTGGACGCGTCGAAACGAATGTGGCGAACCGGCCTGGCGCCCGGCGTGGACGCCATCCAATCCGCCAGCGAGTATGCCGCGGCCGGAATCGCGCGCCAATCCGGTCCCGTGGCCACCTGGAGCGGTTGGCGGTCCGCAAACGTGAAGTCCGCGGCGAAAGCGAATCCGGGCCGGCCCAGCGAGTAGTCAGGCTGCTCCCTGGCGAAGACTTCGGCGGCGATCACGTTCTCGCCCTTCTTGAAGAACGGAGTCAAATCGCGGACATCGTAGAGCCACTGGTGCGACCACCGGGTGCGCGGGCTGTAGTCGTTGCCCGGATCGTCCGGACCGCGGGACACGAGTTGGCCGTTGACCCAGAGGCGGTAGACGATATCGGCGCTGATGCGGGCACGAACCGACCGCGGGGACTCCGGAAGAGTGACCGTCTTTCGAAAGCAGGCGGCGATGGCTTCACCGGCGCCAGCCGCGGGATCGAGCCAGATCCAGGGCGCCTGCCAGGCCGAGGCTTCTTTCGCGGGCGTGAACCGGTAACCGGCGGCTTCCACGCCTTCCGCCGTGACTCTGGGCTCCATCCCCGGGTTCACGACAGGACCTCGGGGATCGGGAGCGGGCTGCGCGATTGCCCCGGCGGCAAACAGCAACAGCATTACCTGAGATTTGTGTTTCATGCTCTCCCGGTCTCTGGCCACTCCGTCCAGGAACCTACGGAACGGAAAGGGCGTAAATGGTGCCCGGGGTGGGACTTGAACCCACACTCACCTTGCGGTGAAAAGGATTTTAAGTCCTTTGCGTCTGCCGATTTCGCCACCCGGGCACACCGGAACGCCTCCACCACGGCATGCCGTAATGAATGTAGCACAGCACCGCCTTGCCCGAATCATGCCGCCGCGCCGCATCTGCACTTCGGCTGGCACGCGCGGCAGAACTGCTTGCCGCAGGACGCACACGGCGCCACACAGGATTTGCACAGGAAGTGCAAGCGGTCGTCGCACAGGAACAGCGGGTGGGCTCGCCCGAAACAACCTTCGCACCACGGCGATTCGAGCGCGTGCAGCGCCGGATTCCAATGGAACTTCGCCATCCGCTCCCCTTTCTTGCGGATGACGCGCGCGGAGATCTCCAGCATCGGAAGCTGGGCGACCAGGACATCGCCCGGCTCGACCCGGATCTTCAGCGTGTATTTCCGCGCCAGATCCTCCAATTTGGCGGCGCGGTCCAGTTCGGTGGCCGCTGCGCGGTTGCGTTCCTTTTCCACTGCCTGCGCATCGCCGCCGCGGCGCGCGATCCGCTTCCCGATCTCGAGCAGCAGGTTCCGGTAATAGGAGTTGATGCGCTGGGCATCGCGCGCCAGGCGGCGGTTCGCGCTCTGTTCGACTGTAGCCGCGGACCGGCGGATCTCCGGTTGCGCTCCCCGTAGAGCGATCGGAAACAGGCGCGCCAGTTCGTCCCGCTGGATCAGAAACGCGGGGTCTTCTTCCAGACCGCCGCGCACGGCGTTCAGCAGCGATTCCGCCTGGGACACCAGGGAGCCGGATGCGTTCAGGCAGGCCGTTCGGACGCCCAGGCTCGTTTCGTCGGATTCGATGGTGTACTGGAAATCGAAGAAGTAGTAGCGGGCCGGCGCCGGATAGCTGTCCAGCAGGCGGTAGATGCCGTTTTGGATCACCAGCTCGCGGTCCAGTGCAGCGGCGCAATCGATTACCGGCGGTTGCTTCGGCCGGCGCAGCCGCGCGCCGGTCACGCGGGCGGCCGGCGGCAGCAAGCGGCCCAGGCGTTCGAGCCAGTCGCCTTCGTCATCCGAGCCGGCGCCGGCTCCGAAGCGCAGCGACAGCCACTCGCTGGAGCCCAGCGCGCCGGCCAGCTCCGGCGATAGAATGGCGCGCAACGATCCGGCCTCTTCCGTCTCGACCAGCGCTCCGCGGCTGAGCAGAAGATCTTTGGCCCAATCGATCATCATCGCCATGAGCTATACCTCGAAGTCGCGGGCGAAGAGCGTATCGTCCAGTTCCTGCACTTTTCCGTGCTGCCGCTTCGCCTCGAGAAGCCGTTGGGCCAACCCCTCGAATGCCTGCTCCACTTCGCCGGACTCGCGGCCCGAAATCCAGAGGTCCATCACGATTTCGGCGAAGTCGCGGCTGTCATCCAGCGTCCCGAGCACGGCGCCCATCTCGCCCACCACCAGCTCGAACATGTTGATCTTGTCGTGCAGCACGCGCAGCAACTGCTCTTCGATGGTGCCCTGCTGGCAGAAATTGAAGACGAAGACATCCTGGGTCTGACCAATGCGATGGACGCGTCCCACTCGCTGCTCGATGCGCATGGGATTCCACGGCAGGTCGAAATTGATGACCGTGTTGACGAACTGGAGGTTCCGCCCTTCGCCCCCCGCGCCGGTGGAGAGAAGCACGCGCGCCTGGTCGCGGAACCGCGCGATGGCGGCGTCCTTGTCCGCGCGCGAAAGCTCGCCGCTGAAGACCGAGTACGAAATGCCGTACTGGTCGCAGACGCGCTGCAGATGGCCCAGCGTGGGAATAAACTCCGTGAAGACCACCGCCTTGCCCCCGTGCCCGGATAACATGTTTCCCAACTGCGTTCCCTTGCCGCTCTCCTCGAAGCCGGATGCCAGATCCAGAATCGATTCCAGCTCGCGGCGGTCGGCGGCGCGGACCCAGGAGTCCTCCCCCAAGGCGCGCGCCACGGAACGGCTGAGAGCCATCAGGCTGCTGCCCGCCTGCCGCTGCATCAGGTCGAGCACCCGCGGCGCCGCGGGCCTCCCGTCCCCCGGCCGGTATCGCCCGGCGACGAAATGCGAAACCATGTCGTAAACACGCGCCTCTTGCTCCGACGGCGCCACCACCACGCTGGCTGCCACGCGATGCGGCAGTTGCACGTCGGCGGCGGCGCGCGTGTTGCGGATCATCACCTCGCCGAGCATGGTGCGCAGCTGGTCGGGATTCTTCGGCGCTTTCGGCTTGCCCGGCGTCACGAAGAGCTTGCGGAACTCGGTCTCGGTGGCCAGCAGGCCGGGCTTGAGCAGGGTGATCAGGTTGTACAGCTCGAGCAGGTTGTTCTCCACCGGCGTCGCGGTCAGCATCAGGATGAACTTCTTCTGCAGCGAGTCCACCAGTTGCCAGTTGGAGCTGGCGCGGCTCTTGAGGCAATGGGCTTCATCCACGATCACCATGTCCCACGGCACGCTGGCGATGGCGCTGGCATGCGCTTCCAGCCGGGCCAGGGCGATGGATGCGACTACCAGCGGCTGTTCCTTCCAGAACTGCGGCGGGTTGAGGCGGAACTCCTGCGAGTCGGGAGAGGCGGACGACAGGCCGAATTTTTCGATCAGCTCCCCTTTCCACTGAGAAACCAGCGACGGCGGCACGAGCACCAGCGCTTTGCGCACCAGGCCGCGCATCCAGTACTCTTTCAGCACCAGGCAGGCTTCTATGGTCTTGCCCAGGCCAACCTCGTCGGCCAGCAGCGCCCGCCCCTTGAAGTGCCGCAGAACGCGGCGCACGGTCTCCTGCTGGTAGACGTACGCATCGACTCCCTGGAGCGAGGGCAGGCAGAGCAGATCCTCGAAGTTCTGAGCCATCCGCAGCTCGACCCACTGCCGGCGCAGAAGATAATCGTCGAGCGCGCCAGGATTCGCAAAGTCCGGCGTGCTTACCGGGAAGAACTGTACGCTGACCCTCGGCGATTCCGGGGGCTTCTCTGGTTCAGGCGGGGGCGCCGCGGGCGTGGCGGCGGCCGGCTTGGGCTGCGGTTGTGCCGGCTTTGCGGGTTGTACGTGCGGCCGGGCCAGCCGAGTCAGCGCCTCCGCCGATTCGCGCAGCTTTTGCCATTTGTGCTGGCCCGTTTTGGTCGCGGCCAGAAAATCGCGCATGACTGCGGCGGCATTCTCCATTTGATCCATCTGGCGATAGATCACGCCCATGTTATACAGCACGCTTGGATCGCCGCCGGCCTTCCGCAGCCGCCGGAGATACGACAGGGCCTCCGCATAGTGGCCGGCTTCGTCGTGGATTTGAGCCAGCAACGTAAGCGCCCGTGCGTGATCCGGATCGAGGTTTAAGGCCTTCTTCAGCAGCCGGTCGGCGGCCGGCGGGTCGCCCTCTTGAATGGCAAAGATCGCGTCTTCGACCAGAAACCGGACCTCGTAGCGATCTGCTTCGCGCCGCTCTTCATCCCGGCGCTGCTTGAGGATCTGCTTGCGGCGTTCCCTGCTGTCCGGCTTCGCCATGAGTCCGCTTACGCCGTGGGGCGCTGAGGTTCGGACAGCTCGACCTTGTTGTACAGATCGGCGAGCGCCAGCCGGCAGCCGATCGATTGCAGTTCGAGCGAGTCTTCCAACCGGTCGGCCGATTTGAGATTCCAGTCGCCATCGGGCTTGCGGGTGAACAGGTCCACGTGAACCCGATCGGAGGCGATCAGCAGGTACTGCTGGAATGACTCGATGGATTTGTAGTGCTCGAATTTGCGGCCGCGATCGTAAGCTTCGGTGGAAGGAGAGAGAACTTCGATGATCAGCGTCGGGTTCAACACTGTGTCAAACTTGCTGTCGAGAAGTTCGGTCCCGCCGCAGACCACGAGCGCATCCGCATAGGTATAGAATTCCTCTGTGCTTACACTCACGCGGCTTTCACTGGTCAGCACTTCGCAGGGACTGGATCTTAACTGCTCATAGAGTTGAAACATCACATTACGGGCCAGCCGATTGTGTGCCGGACCCGCTCCCGCCATGGCGAACATTTCGCCGAGGCAGTACTCGCTCTTGAACTCGGACTTGCTCTCGATTTCGAAGTACTGCTCAGGGGTGAGGAGTGTCTTCGGCTGCGTGGACACAAGGAGCCTCTACTGACCACCTTATCACGGCCTCAGGGACCGAGCGGCGAGTTATTTGGGCCGGCCGACGTCCGGGGCATGTCCACCTTGTTGTACAGATCGGCAAGCGTCAATCGGCAGCCGATGGATTGAAGTTCGAGCGAATCGTCCAACCGGTCGGCCGATTTGAGAAGCCAGTCGCCATCGGGCTTGCGGGTGAACAGGTCGACGTGAACCCGGTCGGAGGCGATCAACAGGTACTGCTGGAACGACTCGATGGATTTGTAGTGTTCGAACTTTCGGCCGCGGTCGTAAGCCTCGGTGGAACGCGAAAGCACCTCGGCGATCAGCGTCGGGTTTAGCAGGTTGTCCCGCTCGTCGTCCTGAAACTGCGGCTCGCCGCAGACCGCAATCACATCGGGATACGTATACAATCCCGTTGCGCTCACGTTCACGCGCATGTCGCTCGGATAAACCCGGCAGGGACTTGATCGCAACTGCACATAGAGTTCGCCAATCAAGTTGCCCACCAGCAGATTGTGGGCTTCCTTGGCTCCCGCCATGGCGAACATTTCGCCCTGGAAGTATTCGCTCTTGTACTCTGCTTTCCGCTCGATTTCCAGGTATTGTTCGGGGGTGAGGTATGTCTTCGTCTGCGTGGACACAGGCGCCTCTACTGACCACCTTATCACGACGAGTGGGGCAGGCCGGTGCGGCCTGCCCCACTGTACTTACGCCGTGCGCATGGCTTCGGACTTGTCGCCCGAAATCGCCGCCTGCGCCGCGGCCAGGCGCGCAATCGGCACGCGGTACGGGGAGCACGAAACGTAGTTCATGCCCACCCGGTAGCAGAACTGCACCGAGTTGGGCTCGCCGCCGTGCTCGCCGCAGATGCCGATCTCGAGGTCCTTGCGGGCCTTGCGGCCGTTCTCCACGGCCATCTTCACCAATTGGCCCACCCCCTCCTGGTCCAGGACGGCGAACGGGTCGTTGGCGAAAATCTTCTTGTCCTGATAGTCCTTCTGGAACTTCGTATAGTCGTCGCGCGAAAGTCCCATGGTGGTCTGGGTCAGGTCGTTGGTGCCGAAGCTGAAGAACTCCGCCTCCTTGGCCACGTCGCCCGCCGTGAGCGCCGCGCGCGGAATCTCGATCATGGTTCCAACCAGGTACTTCAGGTCCTTCATGCCGGCCTTGGCGAGAACTTCTTCGGCCACGCGGACCACAATCTGTTTCTGGTCCACGAACTCCTTGACGCCGCCGATCAGCGGAATCATCACTTCGGGGATCACCTTCTTGCCCTTCTTGGCGACCTGCACGGCGGCTTCGAAGATGGCCCGCGCCTGCATTTCCGTGATCTCGGGATAAGTAATGCCGAGACGGCATCCCCGGTGACCCAGCATGGGGTTGAACTCGTGCAGTTCTTCGACGCGCTTCAGCAGGTCCGTCAGCACGGTCTTGAGGTTCTTCACTTCCGCGCCGAAACGGGCGTAAGTGGCCACGAGTTCGCGCTTCTTCTTGATATCGGCGTAGGGGAGTACGGCGACGTCCACCATCAGGTCTTCGCGCTTGGGCAGGAACTCGTGCAGCGGCGGATCGAGCGTGCGGATCACCACCGGGAAGCCGTCCATGGCCACGAAGAGGCCGGCGAAATCCCTGCGCTGCATGGGCAGCAGCTTGTTGAGAGCCTTGCGGCGGGACTTCTCGTCGCGCGCCAGGATCATCGCCTGCATGTGCTCGATGCGGTCCTCGGCGAAGAACATGTGCTCGGTGCGGCACAGTCCGATGCCCTCGGCGCCGAAGCGCCTGGCCGCCTGGGCGTCGCGCGGGATGTCGGCATTGGCGCGGACGCCGAAGCCGCCGCGAAACTCGTCGGCCCAGCTCATGAAGCTGGCCAGCACGCCGGAGGACGGATCGGCATCGATGGTGTTCGCTTTGCCCGCGAACACTTCGCCCGTGGAACCGTCCAGCGACAGCCAGTCGCCTTCCTTCAGCTTGATCGTCTTGCCGTTCAAGGTGACGCTGACTTCCTTGCTATGCTCGCTCACCGTGACCGCCTCCGCGCCCGCCACGCACGGGGTGCCCATGCCGCGGCAGACCACCGCCGCATGGCTGGTCATGCCGCCGCGCGAGGTGAGAATGCCCTTGGCCACTTCCATGCCGTGGATGTCGTCCGGCACGGTTTCCTTGCGCACCAGCACCACGGGCGCGGTCTTGGCCTTTTCCACCGCGTCGTCCGCCGTGAACACGACGGTTCCCACCGCGGCGCCGGGCGATGCCGGCAGGCCCTTCGCCAGCAGCGTCAGCGTCTTCTTGGAAGCCGGGTCGAGCACGGGGTGCAGCAATTGGTCGAGCTGCTGCGGATCCACGCGCAGCACCGCTTCCTTTTTGTTGATGAGCCCTTCCTCCACCATCTCCACCGCGATGCGGATCGCCGCCGGACCCGTGCGCTTGCCGTTGCGGGTCTGCAGCATATACAGCTTGCCGTCCTGGATGGTGTATTCGAAGTCCTGCACGTCGCGATAGTGCTTCTCGAGCATCGTGGTGCTGTCGAGTAGCTGCTTATAAACCGCGGGATTCCACTTCTCCAGCTCGGAAATCTCGTGCGGTGTACGGACGCCGGACACCACGTCCTCGCCCTGCGCGTTCTCCAGGAACTCGCCGTAGAAGACCTTCTCGCCGGTGGCCGGGTTGCGCGTGAAACCCACGCCCGTGGCCGAAGTCTCGCCCAGGTTGCCGAACACCATGGCCTGCACGTTGACGGCGGTGCCCAGGTCGTCGGGGATCTGGTTCATCTTGCGGTAGTGTTTGGCGCGGTCGTTGAACCACGAGCGGAACACGGCGTCGCGCGCTCCCTGGAGCTGCGCCATGGCATCCTGCGGGAAGGGCACGCCGGTCTTTTTCTCCACCAGCTTCTTGTAGCCCGCGATCACCTCCTGCAGGTCGTCGGCGGTCAGCCCGGTATCCAGTTTTGCCTTGGCTTTCTTTTTCTGGCCGTCGAAGATCTCGTCGAAGTCGTGCTTGGGAATGTCCAGCACCACGTTGCCGTACATCTGGATGAAGCGGCGGTAGCAGTCGTAGGCAAAGCGCGGGTTGTTGGACTTGGCCACCAGCGCCTTCACCGTTACGTCGTTCAGCCCCAGGTTCAGGATGGTGTCCATCATGCCCGGCATGGAGAACTTGGCGCCGGAGCGCACGCTCACCAGCAACGGATTTTCCACGTCGCCGAGCTTCTGCCCCATGCGCTTTTCCAGCGTGCGCAGGGCGGCCAGCATCTCCTCGTGGATCTCCGGCGGAACGGCGTTGTTGTTCTGGAAATAAATGTTGCAAACCTCGGTCGAGATCGTGAATCCGGGCGGCACCGGCAGCTTGGCCCGGCTCATTTCAGCCAGCCCGGCGCCTTTGCCGCCGAGCGTGTCCTTCATCTTTCCATCACCGTCGGCAGTTCCGTTGCCGAACAAGTAGACATGCTTCTTCATGCTTTGCTCCTATGAATTAGTGACAATTTCAGAAAAGTCCGCCACCTTGGAAAATTCCTCGCGTAGCGTGTGAAGTAACATCAGGCGGTTCTGGCGAATCCGCTGGTCGGGCGCATTCACCAGAACCTTGTCGAAGAACAGGTCCACCGCGGGGCGCAGCCGCGAGATCACGTTCTCGATGGGCTGCCCCGCGATGCTCCTCGAAATGCCGTAAAGATCTTTTTCCGGACCCGGCTCCAGCAGGCCGGCATCGATCGATCCCCCGCCCGTGAATTTGGCCTGTTCCAGGATGTTGCGGATTCGCTTGAAGCTGGCCGCGAGCGGCTCGAAATCCGGTGTGGGACGCAGGTTCTGGATGCGCGCCAGCCGCGCCTCCAGGTCCACCAGGTTGCTCCAGCCCGCGCTGGCGGCCATGGCGGCATTCACTTCGTCGTAGCGGAAGCCGCGCACGTCTTTGAAATAGAAGCGCACCCGGTCTTCGAAGAACGAGATGAGCGGCCGGCTCCCCTGGCACAGGTCGAGCAAGGGGAGGGGCATCTTCCCTTCCACCAGGATCCGCACCACGCCCTGCGCCGCGCGCCGCAACGCGAACGGGTCGCGGGAGCCGGAAGGAATCAGGCCGACTCCGAAACAACTGATCAGGGTATCCAACTTGTCGGCCAGCGAGACGATTTGTCCCGTCCGGTTCCGCGGGATCGCGTCTTCCATGCTCTCGGGCTTGTAGTGATCGTAGATCGCGCTCCACACCGCCTCCGGCTCGCCTTGCGCCCGCGCGTAGAGGCCGCCCACCACGCCCTGGAGCTCGGTAAACTCCTTCACCAGCTCCGTGGTGAGATCGCACTTGCACAGCGCCACTGCGGTTTGTGCGTCCGAATCGCCGCCCAGCTTGTTTGCCAGACGGGCCATCCGAACCAGTTTGTCGTAGTAGGAGCCCACTTCCTTCTGGAACGTAACCGCTCGCAGATCCTGAGTCCGGTCCGCCAGCTTCTTCTTCTGATCGGTTTCCCAGAAGAAGCGCGCATCGTTGAACCGCGCCCGCAGAACGCGCTCGTTCCCGCGGCGCACGAATCCCTCGGCGTCGGCGTCGATGTTCATCACCGCGACGAACTGGGGCGCCAGCTTGCCTTGGGCGTCCTCCACCGAGAAATACTTCTGGTGATGCCGCATCACCGTGATCAGCACCTCTTCCGGCAATTCCAGGAACTGCGTATCGAAGCTGCCGGTGATGGGCGTGGGGAACTCGGTGATGTAGACCAGGGTTTCGAGCAGGGCGTCGTCGCGCTTCACGCGAATGCCGGCAAGTTGGGCGGTGATGCGGTTGCGCCGCTCCCGGGCCGAAAGGATCACGCCGTGATCGCGCAGGCGCCGTTCGTAATCCCCGGTGGTGACGACAATCTCCTTCGCCCCCAGGCGCCGGTGGCCCGACGTGAGCGCGCCGGAGCGCACGCCCGCCAGCTCGAACGGCACGATCTCCTCGCCCAGCAGCGCCACGATCCAGCGGATGGGCCGGATGAAGCGCGGGCCGCCCTTGCCGGTCCAGTACATGGTCTTCGGAAAGTAGATCTGCAGGATTAGGCTCGGAAGAACCTCAGCCAATATATCGCGATATGGCCGACCCTTCGTGTACGTGTCGGCCACGTAGTATTCACCCTTAGCCATCATCTCCACCCGGATATCTTCCGGCCGGACGCCCTGCTTGCGTGCAAAACCCGCGAGGGCCTGCGGAGGCGCAGATCTTGCCGGCCCGAGTACGGTCCCCAAAACGTCAGCCTGCTTCTCTGGAACGCCCTCGGCGCGGAGGACTAGACGCCTCGGCGTGGCGTCCATCCTGATTAACTCATGCGGGATGGCAAAGGTCTCCTCGAACGCCAGGCGCAAACTTTCCAGCGCGTTCGGAATCATCCAGTCCGGGATCTCTTCGGTCCCGATCTCCAGCAGAAACGGCGCGCTCATGCCGCCACCTCCGCCTGCTGATCCATCCACGCCGCCGCCACCCCGACCGCCAGCCTGCGCACCCGCTGGATCACGCCCACGCGTTCGGTCACGCTGATGGCCCCGCGCGAATCGAGCGTATTGAAAAGGTGCGAGCACTTCAGCACGTGATCGTAAGCGGGCAGCAGGGGGAAGCGCCGCTTGTCCACGGCCTTCGGATCGTACAGCTTCAGCAGCCGCGCCGCCTCGCCCTCGTGCAGGTCGAAGAGCTTCCACAGCGTGGGGATGTCGGCCATCTCGAAGTTGTAGACCGAGTATTGCAGCTCGTCGTTGTAGCGGACGTCGCCGTAGCTGAAACCTTCGGTCCACACGATGTCGTACACGCTGTCCTTCACCTGGAGGAACGCGGTGAGCCGCTCGAGCCCGTAGGTTAGCTCGGCCGGAACCAGGTCCAGGTCCACGCCGCCGCACTGCTGGAAGTAGGTGAACTGCGAAATCTCGAGCCCGTCCAGCATGACCTGCCAGCCGATGCCCCAGGCGCCGAGTGTGGGCGCTTCCCAGTTGTCCTCCTCGAACTTGATGTCGTGCTGCCGGAGGTCGATGCCGATGGCCTCCAGGCTGCCGAGGTATTGCTCGATGATGTCGTCGGGCGACGGCTTGAGGATCACCTGAAGCTGCGAGTGCTTGTAGAGCCGGTTGGGATTGTCGCCATAGCGCCCGTCGGCCGGGCGGCGGCTGGGCTGCACGTAGGCCACGCGGTAAGGCGCCGGGCCGAGCACGCGCAGGAACGTCTCCGCAACCATGGTGCCGGCGCCCACTTCCACGTCGTACGGTTCCTGAATGATGCAGCCTCGCAACGCCCAGTACTGTTTCAGCTTGAAGATGATCTCTTGAAAAGATTGCATCAGGATTCCAACATCGGGGCCGTCACCAGTTTCCGTTCCACGTGCTCCTCGATCTGAACCACCAGAAAACGCCGCAGGTCCGCCGCCGTCGACTGCTGCCAATCGTTCGAAAGCTGCGCTACCGGCTTACGCAGCATTTCCGCGGCGATACTTCTCGATTCCGCGCTCAACTCCTGACTGCCGGATGCCCCGCCCCCCGCGCGGCGGCAATGCCCGCAAACCAATCCCGGCTGCCCGCGCCGGAAAAACGCGCGCTCGGGGATTTCCGGGTCGTCCAGCACGCCGCCGCAACTCGAGCACGCGTGCAACTCCGGCAGCAATCCCGAAAGCCGCACCGCCCACAATGAAAAATAGGTTACGGCGCGCCACACCCGTCCCGGACCCAAAGCCTGTCCGTTGCCCTTGCCGGCCGGCCGAAGGTCGTCCAGCACCGCCAGCAAGAGGCGAAAAAATTTCTCGTTCGGCTCCGCGGAAGGAAGCAACTGGTCGGACACTTCCGCGAAGTAGTCCAGCGCCACACCGGCCCGGTAGTCTGAAACCAGTTCGAATTGGGAACGAATCAATTCGCAGGAATCCAGGTTCACCAGCTCGCGGGTTTCGCGCTGGAAGTACGCCATCCGCACGTGCGATAACCGCTCCAGCCCCGCGCCGAAGGCGCTTTTCGGACGCCGCGCCCGTTTGGCCACGCCCCGCAACTTCCCCTGGTCCCTGGTAAGAAAGCTGACTACGAGGTCCGCTTCTTTCAGTGGGTAAGTACGCAGAACAAGAGCTTCACTGACGCGCGCCGGCACACGTGGAATTTACATTTCAGAGTATCACAGATGAAAACCTTGCCGCGGTTTTGCGCTCCCGCCATCGGCGCGCCCGTCGCGGGAGAATCCTTCATCCTGCCCACGCCGCCAACGCCAGCAGCGGGAAGTAATGCGCATACAGCCGGTAGGACAGATAGAAGACGTTGGGGAAGCCGGTGCCCGTCATGGGCTGCTCGTCCCAGCCCCCGGCCGGGTTCTGATTCCGGAGAAGCCACCTCACTCCCTGGCCAACCTCTGGCGAAGCCGTGTCTCCGGCCGCCTGGAGCCCCAACAACGCCCAGGCCGTCTGCGAGGGCGTGCTGGGTGACGCCACGAACCGGTGCGCTTCGTAACTCGCGCAACTCTCTCCCCAGCCTCCATCCGGGTTCCGCACCGACCGCAGCCACGCCGCTCCCCGCTGAATTGCCGCCGGTGCGGCCGCCGATTTCGACGCGCGCAAACCGCGCATCGCCAGGAACGTTCCGTACGTGTAGTTGACCCCCCACCGGCCGAACCAGCTCCCGTCGTCCCTCTGGTGATGGATCAGATATTGCACCGCTCGCGAGATCGCCGGGTGATCGGTGGTCAGTCCGCGCCGGCAAAGGGATTCCAACACGCGCCCGGTGATGTCGGGGCACGACGGATCGAGCATCGCGTTATGGTCGGCAAACGGAACCTTGGTGAGCATCTCCCAGTTGTTGTCCACATCGAATGCCGCCCAGCCTCCGTCGGAGGACTGCATGCCCAAAAGCCACTGGATGGCTCGGGATTCGGCGCGCGCCTGCCGTTCCGGGTCCGTAGCTTGGGCGTGTTCGAGGGCCAGCAACACCATGGCCGTATCGTCGATGTCCGGATAAAACTCGTTGGCGTACTCGAAAGCCCACCCTCCGGGGTGCAGGTCCGGACGCTTCACGCTCCAGTCGCCCTTGCGGCGCACCTCGCGATCCAGCAGCCAGTCGGCCGCCTTCCGCATGGCGCCGGGCTGTGCCGCGCCCGACTCCCCCAGCGTAAACATGGCGATCGCCGTGTCCCAAACCGGAGACAGGCTCGGCTGGAACTCGAGGCGCTCCCCGGTCTCGAGGACCAGCTTGTCGAACTGCCGGACCGCGTCGGCGAAGTCCGGCTGATCCCGTTCGTAGCCCAGGGCATCCATCGCCATGATGGCGTACATCATGGATGGATAGATCGCTCCCAGGCCGTCGGAAAAGCGCATATGTTCCAGCATCCACTTCTCCGCCTGGCGGATCGCCCTGGCGCGGATGTCCTTCAACCCTCGCCGCTCCCACAGCTTGAGGAACTTGTCCGCCTGGTTGAAGACGCCCGAGATCCGGTCTCTCCGCCCCAGGACCAGCTTCTTGCCCGGGACGAAAAGTTCTTCCACCGTGATCCCGGCCGGCGTCCGCCGCTGCTGCCCGGAAGCCTGCACGATGGAAAGCGGCACCACGATGGCGCGGCTCCACGACGACATCTCATACAGCAGGTTGCCGGGCAACAGCATCACCTCCGGCGGGACGCTCGGCGTGAATTGCCGCGGGAACAGTCCGAAGAGGCTCAAGTTGATCTTCGTGTAGCTGTTGGCCGCCTGCAAGCCGCCCAGGGCCAGCACGCGCTCCCGCGCCCGGCGGAGCGCCGGGTATTCCGGATCGTACCCGCCGAGCTTCAGCGCCACGTACGCCCGGGCAGTGGCGTTGACCTCCGGCGGACCGCCCGGGTAGATGTTCCAGCCTCCATCGGGAAGCTGGCGGTCGAGGATGGTGGCCAGCGCCTTGGAGATCCTGGACCGGTCCGGCGGATTCCAGCCGCCGGCTTCGGGCTGATTCAACCAGAGCGATAGCAGGACGTAGTCGGATTCGAGCGTGGTATCGGCGATCAGATCGCCGCGCCAGTGCCCGTCGGGGTTCTGCAAGCCCCACAAGGCTTGTGCGCCAAGCTGCACCGAGGCCCGGACGCCCCCGGCAAGCTCGTGGAGGTCGTCTGGGGACGCCGCCGCCGCCGGCCCGGTATCGGCCGGCGGCGCCGGCAGGACGTAGCCAGGTATTTCCGGCATCTCCACGCCCTGGCCTAACAGCGACAGAATCTCCTGTACCACCAGCTTGCGTGCGTGGGGCGGCGGTGGCGCCAGGCCCAGCGCTTCGCTGAACCACAGCCCCTCGGCCGCCAGCCTGGCAACGGTGGCGCGAACCGCGTTCCCGCCATCGTGTTCAAACCCCTCCTGCCACTTGCGGTACCGCTCCCGGACCGGTCCCAGCAACTGCGGCGAGCTGGCCGCGGCGGCCATCAGCACCGCCGCGATATCCCAGCCGCGCTCGGTACCGGCTTGGATGTACGAGGCGGTCGAGGCCCCCGCCGGGGACGGTTCCAGCACATCCATCACCCGCTGGATCAGGGCTGCCAGGAGTTCCTCCTTCCCGGCGTAGTGGTACAGGAGGCCGCCCTTGCTGACCCCCGCCTCCCGCGCGACGCGTTCCAGGGTCAGGGCTCCCACGCCTTCGCGGCTGAGGAGTTCGAGGGCTGCATCCATGAGGGTATCTTGGGCGGAAATGGTCATGAGAATATACTATACCGTCCGGACGGTAAATCAAGTGTTTTCGTAGGTGGGTGGGTTGGATGTATAATCGACGGGACTCTTTCGGGGTGGTGGGCGACGTTGCCGATCCTGAGAGCTGGGAGCGGGCCCGCGCGTGTCTCCACGGCGTTCCACCGAAGTGGTTGGTGCAGTGCGCTGGGATCGCGGTTACCGGCGCAATCGCCGATGCCCCCATCGAGCATTGGCGAAGGGCGATCGAGGTCAATCTTCTCGGCCTCGTGCTGGGGTGCCGGACATTCGTGCCGGGCATGGCGGAGGAAGGCGGCGGGCATATCGTCCACATCGCCTCGCGCGCTGCGATCAGCGGCGTTCCCCAGGTGGGACCGTACGCTGCCAGCAAGGCGGCGGTAGTGGCGATGTCGGAAACACTCTACAACGAAGTCGGCGATCGCGTGACCGTCACGGTGGCTTGCCCAAGCTACTTCCAGAGCAATCTGGCCAAGGAAATGGTGGCCTGCCGAGACATCGAACGGCGCATCCTGCGCCACAGGATCGAAACCAGTCCGCGCACGGCCGACGACATGGCTCGGGCCGTTATCGAAGCCGCCCGACGCGGTGCGCTCTACTTCTTTCCGCCCGGAGAAGACCGCCGGTTCTGGCTCCGGAAGCGGTTGATGCCAACGAGAGCCTTGCGATCCATTCGCGACCGGTTTCGCAGTGCCGTGCGCGCCATGAGCGAAGAACAGGAGCGCCGGTGACAGTGAGGGTTCTCGCACTAGGGTCCATGTTCGATGAGGACCACAGCGCCTCCGAAGAGCGCTGGATCGCACTGGGCATGGCCGCCAACGGAACGCTGCTGGTCGTCGTGCACACCTGGACCGAACTTGACCCCGAAAACGTGAACGTCCGCATCATTTCCGCCCGCAAGGCGACCACCGCCGAACAGGGCGCTTACGAGGTTTCGCTATGAACACCAATCAAGATGACGACATGAAACCGGAGTACGATTTCAGCCGTGCCGAACGCGGAAAGCACATTGCAGGCGCCGACGCCGTGTTCCACATTCCGGTATACCTGGAGCAGGATATCCAAACTTTCCTGATGGAAAAGGCTGCCAATAAGGGCGTCCCCCTGGACCGCTTGGTAAACGACCTGCTGAAGGGCGATATCGAGGCGTTCCGCACGCTTGGCTGAGTGGAGAGTTTCAATGGCTCACAGAGAGCGCCAGCCCGGCCTGGCTCTTCGCTCCGTTCACTTCCATCGTCACGGCCACTGAAGGCGGCATCACAAAACCTGTCAGGTTTGGATTGATGGAGGCGTAGTCGGACGGGCGCGGCAGGTAGACCGAGATCTGGTACACGCTGCCCGGCAATCCGGCAACCGGGCCCACGCCTCCGTGCTGCGCGGATTACTCCTCGCGCAGCGCGACCATGGGATCGACATTGGTGGCGCGGCGCGCGGGAATCGCCGTGGCGGCGAAGGCCACCGCCGCCAGGATTAGCGCGACCGAGCCGAATGTCAGGCCATCGGTGGCGCCGACGCCGAACAGAAGGCTGGCCATGACGCGAGTCAGTGCCGCCGCTCCGATCAGGCCGGCCCCGATGCCGATGGCGGCGAGCAGCATCCCCTGCCGCACCACCAAGGCCAGGATGTTCCCCCGCTGCGCGCCCAAAGCCACGCGGAGCCCGATGTCGTGCGTGCTCTGCGAGACCAGGTACGACATGACGCCGTAGACTCCCACCGCCGCCAGCAGCAGGGCGAACGCCGCGAAGGCGCCCAGCATGGTGCTGGCGAATCGCTGGCGCGCCAGTGAATCGTACAGGCGCTCTTGAAGCGTGCGAATCGCGTAGACCGGCACATCCGGATCGAGGGCGTGAATCTCACGCGTGATCGCGCCCGCCAGGCCGGCCGGGTCCGAAGACGTACGGGCCACCAGGTACATTCCGCGGTCGGGCCCCTGGAGATGCGGAAAGTAGACCGCGATCTTGCCTTCGGCGTCGAGACCGTACTGCTTGACCGCCCCCACGACGCCCACGATCGTGATGGGCTTCTTGACATCGAACCAGACGTGCTTTCCAACCGGATTGTCGTTGGGCCAGAAGCGCCGCGCGAACCTTTCCTCGATAATTGCCACCGGCGGCGCATCGCTCGTATCGCGATCGGAGAAGAACCGGCCCTTCACCAACGGGATCTCCATGGTGCGAAAGTAATCCGTGCTGGCCACCCGCTGGTCTACCTGCAATTCCTGGCCGGGCGCCGGTGTGAAGCCTTCCACGTCGATGCCTCCCCAGCTTACCTCGCCGGTCAGCGGCAGCACCGAAACCAGGCCCTGCGCCACGACTCCGGGCAGGTGGACGACGCGATCGCCGGCTTCCTGGTAGAACTGCGCCACGGCTTTCCCCTCGCGATACTTTGGTCCATTGGTAACCAGCCGCAGGGACAGCACGTGGTCCGTTGTGAATCCGGGCGGTACCTTCTGGAGGCGCACGAAGCTGCGGATGAGCAGTCCGGCCCCGACGAGCAGGACGAGCGACAACGCCAGCTCGGAAACCACCAGCAGGCCGCGCAGGCGGTGGCGCGCCACACCGGGGCCAGGCCGAATAGGATTCCGGTCACCGAACGTGAACAGGAGCACCGTGCCGTTGATGCCGATCTCTTCCAGCCGCGGAATGTTGCCGGGATTGATCGCGTGAACCAGGTGAAGGCTCCATTGGGCGATCAACAACCCTGCTGCGCCGCCCATCACGGCCAGCAGGATGGACTCGGTCAGCAGCTGCCGCACCAGGCGCTGCCATCCCGCGCCCAACGCGGTACGGATGGCCACTTCCTTTTCGCGCCCCGCGGCGCGCGTGAGCAGCAGGTTGGCGACATTGGCGCAGGCGCTCAGCAAGACCAGCGTCACCGAGCCGAGCAACACCAGCAGCGCGCGGCGCACGTCGCCCACAACCTGGTCGAGCAGTCCCACCACGGTCATGCCGTAGGTGCGGTCGCGCTTGTCTTTTTCGCGGATGCGGCCGGCGATGATATCGATGTCCGCTTGCGCCTGCCGCACCGAAACTCCAGGCTTCAGCCGCGCCATCAGGTTATAGTTCTCGTCGCCTCGCCGCCCGAGGAATTCCGCGCTCAGGGGCAAGGGAAGAAAGATGTCCATCTTGTCCATGAGGCCCTCGGCCGGCATCACTTCCGAATTGAGCAGGAAGTCCGACCGCAGCACGCCGGCCACCGCGAACGGGGTCCCGTCGAGCGTGATGGTCTTGCCGACGATGTGCGGATCCCCGCTGAACAGCCGGTTCCAGAGCCGGTAGCTGAGCACGGCCACCGCCGCCTTGCCGGGCTTGTCCTCTTCCGGCAGCAGCAGCCGTCCCACCAGCGGCCGGGCGCCGAGCAGGTGAAACAGCACGGACGTGGTGCGCATTCCGTCGATGCGTTCGGGGCGGTCGAAGCCGGTCAGCGTGAAGCTGGTGAGCCGCGAGATCGATATCTCTTCGAAGGAATGGTTCTCGTTCCGGATATCGATGTACTGGCCGGGAGACGGCCAGTCGCGGAAGATTCCGAGTCCCGGCGAATGCAGCCACACGGCGGCCAGCCGTTCGGGTTGCGGGTACGGCAGCGGCCGGAGCAGCAGGGCATCCACGATGCTGAACACCGCCGAATTGGCGCCGATGCCGATCCCCAGCGAGAGCACGATCACGGCGGAGAGTCCTGGGGTTTTGCGGAGCATCCGCAGGGCGTACCGGAAATCCTGCAGGAACGGGTGCATTGTCTCCTCCTCTTTATCGTTATTATGACCTTATAGGACAAGCCGGGATGCCCCTGTGCCCGCCTGTCGCCGTGTGCACCATGAAAATCCTCGCCCTCGCTCCAGCCCTGCTCGCCGTGGCCCTCGCGCAGGACACCCGCAACGTCACCGAGCCGCATTACCCGCCGGCCTGCGCCGTCCTGGCCGCGCAGCTTTCCGCCCCGCGCGGCGTCCTCTCCGACGCCGCCGAGCGCACGCCCGACACCGCGCGCATCCAGGACGCCATCGATCGCTGCGAGCCCGGCAAGGCCGTCGCGCTCCGCCCCGCCGGCCCCCACCAGATCTTCCTCGCCGGACCGTTGCAGCTCAAGCCCGGCGTCACTCTCCTGGTGGATGCCGGCGCCGCGATCTTCGCTTCCCGCAATCCGCGCGATTACGACAGCGCCCCGGGAAGCTGCGGCGTGGTGAACGAGCGCCGGGGCCCGGGCTGCAAACCGTTCCTCACCGCCGACCACGCGCCCGCGAGCGGCATCATGGGCGATGGCGCCATCGACGGCCGCGGCGGCTCCACCCTGCTCGGCCAGGACGTCACGTGGTGGGACCTCGCCCACACCGCCAAGGTCCTGGACCAGTCGCAGGCCGTGCCGCGCATGCTGTCCGTGCGCCAGTCGAACAACTTCACGCTCTACCGCATCACCCTGCGCAACTCGCCCAACTTCCACGTGGGCGTCGACCAGACCGATGGCTTCACCGCCTGGGGCGTCAAGATCAAAACCCCCAAGACCGCCCGCAACACCGATGGCATCGATCCCTCGTCATCCACCAACGTCACCATCGCGCACTGCGAGATCGATACTGGCGACGACAACGTGGCCATCAAGACCGGGGCCACCGGCGCCGCCACCCACATGACCATCGCGCACAACCATTTCTATTCCGGCCACGGCATGTCGATCGGCAGCGGCACCTCGGGAGGCGTGAGCCAAATCCGCGTCACGGATTTGACCATCGATGGCGCCGACAACGGCATCCGCATCAAGAGCGACCGCAGCCGCGGCGGCCTGGTGGAAGATGTCACCTACGAAAACGTGTGCATGCGCAACGTCACCAACCCCATCCTGCTCACCTCCATGTACACCACGTTCCCCGGCGACCGGCTGCCCGTTTACCGCAACATCACGCTCCAAGACGTGCGCGCCGAAACGCCCGGCTACATCACGTACCTTGGCGTGGACCCCGATCACAAGCTCCAGGTCGCGCTCCACAACGTCGACGTCCCCAGCATCCAGACTCGAACCGAGAACGCCGACGTCTCCGCCACGAGCGGCAATCCGGTGACCTGCTCCTTCGCCGCATACCCCGCGATCCCCACCGCTCCCGCCGCCGCGCAGACCGTCCCGCCCGACGATCCCACGTTCTACGTTGCCGCCTCCGGGACCGGCGACTACTACTCCGTCCAGCGCGCCATCGACGTCGCTCCCGAAGGCGCCACCATCTCCATTGCCCCCGGCGCCTACCGCGAAGTCCTCAAGATCACCAAGCCCGGCATCCATCTCCGCAGCGCCTACACCGACCCCAAGAAGACCGTTATCGTCTTCGGCAAGAGCGCCGGCGACTCGGGCGGCACCTTGAATTCCGCCGCGGTGGAGGTCCGCGCCGACGGCTTCACCGCCGAAAACCTGACCTTCGCCAACGACTTCAACGCCACCCACCCGCAGCTTCCGCAAGGCTCGCAGGCCCTGGCGCTCCTGGTCACCGGCGACCGCGCCGTCTTCCACAATATGCGCTTCCTCGGCAACCAGGACACGCTCTACGCCGGCAGCAAGAGTTGCCGCGGCCCCGAAGGCCCGTGCACACCCGCCCGCCAGTACTTCGCGGACTGCTATATCGAAGGCAACGTGGATTTCATCTTCGGCGATGGCAAAACCGTCTTCGAAAACTGCGAGATCCACAGCAACCGCCAGTCTGGTGGCTACATCATCGCGCAAAGCAAGCACTACCCCGATCAAGACAGCGCCTACGTGTTCGATCATTGCCGGCTCACCGCCGCCCCCGGCGTCGAACACGTCTGGCTGGGCCGTCCCTGGCGTCCCCTCGCCACCGTCATCTTCCTGAACACCGAGATGGACGCCAGTGTCGAACCCGCCGGCTGGCGCGAATGGCACCCCGGCGAGACGCACTCCCTCGATACCGCTTACTATGCCGAGTACAACTCTGCCGGCGACGGCGCGCATCCCTCCGAGCGCGACCCGCACACTCACAAACTGACCGCCGCCGAAGCCGCCCGCTACGACCCCCAACACTTCCTCGCGGGCTCCGATGGCTGGAACCCGAGGGCGATTTCACAAACCGCCGGCCGGTGACGTTATTAGAAACGTCTACACTGAAAGCGAAGGAGATTCAGCACATGCTACGAGCGATCATGGGCGCCGGCCTGGTGGTTTTCGCCTCCTGCCTCGCCTGCGCGCAACCGGCCCAGGCCCCGCTGTCATTCGAGGTGGCCTCCGTGAAGCCGGCCGCTCCGCAGGAGCTTGGCCGCATGATGATGGGTTTCCGCGGCGGCCCCGGCACACCCGATCCCGAGCGCTTGACGTGCACCAACGTCACGCTCAAGATGCTGATCCAGAACGCCTGGGACGTGAGGAGCTTCCAGATTTCGGGCCCTGCCTCGCTCGAATCGGAACACTACGACATCACCGCGAAGATCCCAAAAGGGGCCACCAAGGAGCAGTTCCAGCTGATGCTCCAGGATTTCCTGGCGGAACGCTTCAAGCTGACCCTCCATCACGAGTCCAAAGAACTCCCCCTGTACGCGCTGGTGGTTGCCAAGAATGGGCCGAAGATGAAGGAATCTGAGGAAGACCCACCCCCCGACCCCAACGCGCCCAAGGACGCCAATGGCCCTTCCGCCGGAGGTGGGCTGGCGCCGCTGCCACCGCCTGGCAGGCTCCCGTTAGGTAAGGACGGCATGCCGCAGTTCCCCCCCGGCGCGGGCCGCGGCGGCATGATCATGATGGTCAACAACGGCCGTTTTCGCATGGCCGGCAACAAGCAGCCTATGGCGCGGTTGGCCGACATGTTGTCGCAACAGTTGGGCCGTCCCGTGGTGGACATGACCGGATTGACCAAGAAATACGATTACACTCTCGACTACACGCCGGACCCGAGCCAGCGCATGGGCGGACCCATGGGCGGCATGATCATGGCTCCGCCGCCACACCCTGGTGAAGGTGGCGGTGCCCCCGCGGCGCCCCCGCCCGATCCCGAAGCCGGTCCGAGCCTCTTCACCGCCTTGCAGGAACAGCTCGGCCTGAAGTTAGACCAGAGGAAAGGTCCAGTCGACCTGCTGGTCATCGACGGCGTCGAGAAAACGCCGACCGAGAATTAACGCCGATTCCGAGCCAGAAACCCTTGTGAGGCAGGTTGTCAACCTGCGGCGGGTTGTCAACCCGCCCTGCGAGCGAAGCTCGCCTCTTCGCGCCCTTGATCAAAGTTTCTGGCGCCAGAGACGTTCCCGCCACAGCCTCTCTTTCCGAGCCCTGGCACCCGCCTTCCCGCCTGTGTACAGTAAATAGCTGAACCGCCGCACGTTCCTCGGAGCCCTCGCCATGACCACGCTCGACGCCGCCGGCTACGCCGTCATCGATCCCCACGTCCACGTCTGGAAGCACGACCCGCGCTTCCCCTTCGCCAAGAAAGCCCACCCGCCCGAGCGCGACGCCACTCCCGAAACCCTCCTCGGCCTCATGCAGGCCAATGGCGTCTCCAAAACCGTCCTCATCCAGGTGATCCACTACCGCTACGACAACAGCTACACGCTCGATGTCCTCGAGCGCTACCCGCAATATTTCCAGGCCGTCTGCCGCGTCGATCCCCTCGACCCCGCCGCGCCCGACCATCTCTCCCGCCACACCGAACAGGGCTTTCGCGGCGTGCGCATCAGTCCCGCCGGCGACGCCTCCGGCGACTGGTTCCACGGCCCTCTCATGCCGCCCCTCTGGAAGCGATGCGCCGATCTGAAGGTCCCCATGACCGTCCTCGCCCCCATCACCCGCATGCCCGAAGCCGGCGCCCTCATCGAGCGCTTCCCCGGCCTCACCGTGGTCATCGATCACATGGCGGATTGCCCCGTCGACCAGCCCGCCGAGCTGGAAAAGTTGATCGCCCTCGAGCGCTACCCTGAAGTCTTCGTCAAGATCTCGCACACCTGGTCCCTCTCCCGCCAGCCCTACCCGTGGCTCGATTCCCAGGCGCTCGTGAAGCGCTTATACGACGCGTTCGGCCCGCGGCGCCTCATGTGGGCCACCGACTGGCCCATCGTCGAGCAGACCTCCACTTATGACAAAGCGCTCGGTGTGGTCCGCGACGAAATGAGGTTCCTCAACGCCGAGGACAAGCGCTGGATCTTCAACCGCACCATCCAACAGGTATGGCCTTTCCCCGATGCCCGTTGACGCCGCGTTCGGCCGCCGGTCCTACTCCGGCTGGTCGTACGTTCGCAAACGCCGCACCCAGATGTTCCGGTACCGCACCGGGTTGTTGTGGTTTTGCAGCATCAGCGGCTCCTCCGCGGCGTGCGGCGTGTAGTGCGCCACCTGGCGGTACACCATGGGCCCCATCGATTCCTTCCGGTTGTGCAGCAGCACGCCGTTCAGGAACACCGTGATGTATACCGGCTTCACTACTTTGTCGCCGTCGAATTTCGGCGCTTCGAAAACGATGTCGTACGACTGCCACTCGCCCGGTCTCCGCGCCGGGTTCGCCAGCGGCGGCCATTGCCCGTAAATCGCGCCCGTCATCCCGTCCGCGTACGTCGGGTTCTCCCAGTTGTCCAGCACCTGGACCTCGTACCGGCTCATGAGCAGCACGCCGCTGTTGCCGCGGCCCTGGCTGGTGCCCCGCACCGGCACCGGAGCGGCCCACTCCACGTGCGCCTGGATGTCGCCGAACTTCTCCTTCGTGATCAGGTCCCCCGAGCCTTGCGCGACCTCGAAATAGCCGTCTCCCATCTTCCACTTCGGCTCTCCCGTCGCGCCGCCGCGCCCGCGGTCCAGCCACTTCGAAAGGTCCTTGCCGTCGAACAGCACGATGGCGTCCGACGGCGCCCCGCCCGGCTGCGACGCCGGCGTCACCACCGGCGGATGCGGCCGCTTCGGATCGTGAACGTGATACGGCAGCCCCGGTAGCATGGGCGTGTCCTCGAATCCCAGGTCCGGATTCGGATTCTTGCGCGGCGCCTGCTGCTGTTGCTGCTGCCCCCAAAGGACCGCCGCCGCCGCGATTGCGAATACTAGATGTCTGCGCATTTGGTAACCTCGCTTCAAAAGCTTCATCTCGACCCTGACTGCCCCGTCCGCGCGCTTCCCCGTCGGCGGAAAAATGTGGGTCGGCGTAATCTTACTGGTGAGCGTCACCGGCGCGCTCGGAACCGCACCGCCCGAGCGGTCCAAAGGCCGGCCCGCTGGCCGTCCGAGCGGCGTCTGCGCCCACGCGTCGAAAGCCATGGCAAAAAGGATAATGGGGGCCGCTCGCATCGGGAACGACCATTGTGTCACATCTCCTGCGCGAAACGGGCCGAAGCGCCGGTCTGAGCGAAGTTCCACGAACCCGGGAACTGTCCTGCCCAAGATCCTCGACATCTCCGGCATAATGCGGCCTCGGTCTGCGGCCTGCTCGGCAGTTTTTGCTAACGTGGTGTCTCGCTTAAGAATTGACAAGGCTGCGCAACCCGATGTGGGGCAGCCATTCTTGGCTGCGGACCCGCTTTCCAGCGGGTCCAGCCGGCTGAAAGCCGGCTGCGGGCAGGATTGCCCGCCTCACATCTATTGTCAATTATTACGCCGGACAGGACACTAAAGAGTCACGATAATGGAAGCGAGTGCGGCATGCATCATCCCTTACCGGTCCGGCGCGGCCGCCAGAGAGGACCCGTCAGGCAACCTCCTGAAAATAAAGAAGATCGCCTGCCTCTTCGCCGGCCTCGGAGATCAGTCACAGCCCCACGAAATAAGCCGTAACCCCATCCTGCAAAAGAACTTAAGGGGTAATCCGCACCCCTCCGAAAGCCGCCCCTGAGGACCTCGTCTCCTAAAATGGGTATAGGTAGTCGGACCTCGCAAGAGGCTCGTCGCCCGCGCTATTTGACAACCGAATACCCATCCGCTCATCGACGGATTTTTCTACAGGTGACAGGGCGCCGGTCGCTGCCGCACCGCGAAAGCTCCCTGTCACCCTGTCACCAACCCGCGCGTGCCCTCCCAAAAATTGGGTTCGTTTCGCCAAAACAGCCTCCGCGACGAGGCTAGCGGCCCCGAAACCTCCCTGTCACCCCGTCACGCCCCCCGCAAACGGGGGTATTTTAGCTACCACGCCTCGAAATCTCCCGTCATCCCGTCATCCTGTCATCGCGCCCTGGACAGACCCACGCCCCTGTCCTACCCTGATGTCGTGGAGAAGCAAACACGCCTGGTGGCGCTCGCGGCCCTGGTCCTCTTTATATATCTCGCCGCCGAAGTCTGGCGGGGGCAGGCCATCGCGTTCGATGTCTCGATCCGCAATACCGTCCACGCCTGGGCCTCGCCGCCCCTCACCTTTTTAATGCGCGGCGTCACGTGGTTTGGCTCATCCGTCTGCCTGGTGATCCTCGCCGCCCTGGCGGTCTGCTTTCTTGCAGCCCGCGGACGGAAGCGTGCGGCCATCATCCTGGTCGTCGCGTCGGCCGGCGCCGAGGCCCTCGATCAGATCCTCAAGTTCGCCTTCCAGCGTGCCCGTCCCCAGGCTTTCTTCGACTTCGTCCGCCCCATCGGCTACAGCTTCCCCAGCGGCCACTCCATCACCGCCTGCTGCTTCTACGGAGTCCTGGCCGCGATCCTCGCCGCGCGGCAACCTTCCCGCGCCTTGCGGGCCGCCATCTGGACGGCTGCGGCGCTCCTGTGCCTGGCCATCGGATTTTCGCGAATCTACCTCGGCGTCCACTACCCCAGCGACGTGCTGGCCGGCTATGCCGCCGCGCTCGTCTGGCTCGCCGCCGTTCGCGCCGGTTACGAATTCCGCATGCGCCGCCGGCCCGCCGTCAGAGAGGGTCCCAATAGGTGACGCCGCAAGCCGTCCCGGGCGCCAGGGAGCGTAGGAACAATTGCGTGGACGGGCTGTACATCACCTCGTACAGCGGTACGTCGCCAAGCTTTACCACGTAGCTGCCGGATTGCATGGCGAAGGAATCTTCGTAGACCGAAACCACAATCGGATTCTCCGCCGTGGCGCGCACGCGAAACTGCGCCGTCGATGGTTCGTAGTTCGCGTAGCTGTAACACCGCCCCACGCAAACGCGGTCGATCATGTGGGTCAAGGGATCGATGCGAAGATCGGGGCTGGCAACGCCGTTGATCACCCGCTGCCCGGCCGGCAGCCGCTCCACCACTTCCGCCATTTGCCGTTCCACGTCGTTCAACACCATCTCGTCGCGGAACAGAAACCCGAAGAAGACCAGCGCCACCGCCGCCGCCAGGTAGTGTTGAAACCGGCGGACCCGGCCTCCCGCCAGCACGGCGCACAGGCATATCGCCAGGGCCAGCGACATGCGATGCGGAATGAATGACAGGAGGTGCTTGTAACCGGGGAGCAGCACCCCCAACGGAAGAGTGAATATGGCGAACGCGGTGAGCACGCACACCTGGAAGGGAATGCCGGTCAGCACACGCCGCACCGGGCACCCCAACAGCAGCAGGACCCAGATCATCAGCAGTCCGACAAGCGGAAAAGCGTACTTGCCGTCGAATACCGAAATCTGGTCGACCCCCGCCGCCAGAATGATTTGGGCCGGAACCCACCGCGTGAACATCAGGCTCCCCAGCACCATGCGCACGGCGAAGATGGCCAGCGCGGCGGCGCCCATCTGGTAAAGCTGTTGGCGGGGAGTTGCGCGCCGGGCGAGCCATCGATACAGCAGCACGCCGAGCGTCCAGGCCACCGGCAGCGCATGCGTGAGATACGCCAGCGCCAGAAGGGCAACCGCGGCGGCCATCCTCCGCGGCGTCGGGTTCCACAGTAGCGCGAGCGCGCCGAAGCACATCCCCAGGCTCCAATAAAAGTTGAAGAAGCCCATGTGATACACCCAGCCGTAGGCCAGCATGGCGATCGCCGGCAGCATGTGCCAGGCGCGCCGCCCCGCCACCACTGAAACAAACGCAAAGGCGCCCCACGCGAATGTCAGGACACACAACGAGACCGCGATCCGCTCCGCCGCGCCGGGTCCGGCCAGCCGCATCAGTCCGCCGAGCACCAGGTCGAAAAGAATATTGGTGGTCTGCCGCGCGATCGCGAGCCCCGGCGCTTGCCCCTTCCCGATCAGTTGCGCCAGCCACGCGTTGTAGACATGGCTCGAAAGGTCGCCCGCCTCTATGCGCGGTTGCCAGTTGCACGGAATCAGAAGAAGCACCGAGGCTAGCGCGTAGGCCAGTCTGCTCCGCGCCTCGGGAGCGGCCGGCGGCGTTTCCGTCTTCGGAATATCAGTTGGTTTGCGGCGTGTTTTGGATGACACTCACTCTCTAATTTCGCAGATTCCGCCGCCGCCGAATCACCTGCCAGACAAACAGCGCGCTCATCCAATAGTTCCAGACCGAGCCCACCACCAGTCCCGCGGCCGCCGCCACGTACCACGAAACCGAATGCCTGGTGAGGTCTTCCAGCACGCGCAGGTTCAGATACAGGCCCACCGAACAGGCCGCGTAGAAAATGGCCAGGCCCATGGCAAAGTTCCAGCCCGAGAGGCGCGCCCGGCGGAATGTCAGCTTGTTGTTCAATACGAAGTTGATCCCGATCACCAGGACGCTCGAAACCAGTTGCGCGCGGCTCAGGGCCATGCCGCGCATGCGCAGCAACTGAACGAAGGCCAGGTGCGCCAGGATGCCGACCGATCCGGCCAACCCGAACACCACGTAACTGGCCGGCACGAAGTCGCCCACCAGTTTGTCCGCCAGCAGCTCGAGGTATTCCAGGCTCACCAGGATATCGAGCTTGCTCCGCCCGTGCAGGCGCTGGCGGAACTGGTACGGGACTTCGCCGATGCGCACCGGCCGCCGCGCCGATACCACCAGGTCGAGCAGCACCTTGAACCCGATGCAGCTCAGCGACCGCGCCACTTCGTCCAGATACTCGCGCGTCACCACGAAGTAGCCGCTCATCGGGTCGGAGAGATCCGCGTGGCAAACCAGCGCGCTGAGGCGCCGTCCCCAGTGGCTCAGCGTCACCCGGCGCTGTGCCATGTCGCCCACGCTGCCGCCCTCGATGTGGCGCGTGCCGATCACCAGGTCGAGTTGTTCCTTTTTCAGTTTCTCCAGCATGGCCGGCAGGATGGCCTCATCGTGCTGCAAGTCGCTGTCCATCACCGCAAGGTACGGTGCGCTCGAGGCCAGCATTCCCTCGATGACCGCCGACGACAGTCCCCGCCGGCCGATCCTTTCCAGCACGCGCACGCGCGGATCGCGCTGGGCGGCCTGGCGCGCCTCGGCGGCCGTGCCATCCGCGGAATCGTCGTCGACGAAAATGACCTCGTAGTCGATGCCGTGGAGAACCGCCCCAAGAGCCTCCAACAGCGGGACCACATTGGCGCGCTCGTCCACCGTGGGGACGACAATCGTGAGTTCAGGCATGCCGGTGCCGGTCTGGCTCGATCATTGTAACGTGAAACGGCCGGCGAGACCGCCGTCACCGCTGAATTGTTATCGTAAGGTTTATGGCCAAGCCGAAAGTCAGGATGCCCGTCCAGACGCTGCGTGTGGACGAACGCCCCGGAGCGGCGGCATCCTCGCTCGACGCTTCTCCGGCCGCTTCCGAAGTCCTGGCGCGGACGGCGGCGGCGCCGTGGTGGATCGCCTTCTCGTTTCTGGCGGTGCTCGGCCTGGTGATGGTGTGGCTGCCCATCAGCCGGATTTCGGCGCACTACGAAATCAACTACAACGAGGGATGGAACGCGTACCAGCAGCAGGTGGTGGCCGATGGCGGGCGCGTGTACGGGCAGGCGCCGGTGTATGAGTATGCGAACTATCCGCCGGTCTCGTTTCACGTGGTGGGCTGGCTCGCCAGGCTGACGCACGACGTCAACGGGACGGGCCGCTGGGTTTCGCTTCTGGCCTTTCTCGCGTTGGTGGCGCTCACCGGCCTCGCCGTCGAGCGGCTCACCGGATCCCTGCGATGCGCCGTGTTCTCGGCTCTGTGGGTGGTCGTCTTGATCGGCGCGCTGAAATCGGAACGGATCGGGATGAACGATCCGCACCTGCTGGGCATGGCGTTTGTCGCGTTCGGCGTCTATGCCTACGTGCGGGCGCCCGAATCCCCGCTGTGGCTGCGGATTTCGGCGGTCGCGTTCGTGGCCGGCATCTTCACCAAGCAGAGCCTGCTGGCGTTTCCACTGGCGGTCTCGATCCAACTGCTGCTCGCGTCCCGGAAGCATCTGGTCACGTGGATTGTGGCGGGCGCGGCGGCCGCCGCGGTTCTGCTGGGCTTGACCTTCGCGCTCGACGGCCCGCATCTCCTGGAGCACCTGGCGCTCCCGCGGGTGTATTCCTACGCGTTCTTCCTGTCGAACATCGTCTGGTACCTGCTGATGTTCCAGGCCGCCATCGTCGCCTGCCTGGTGTGGTGCTTCCGATATAAGCCCGGCAGCGCAGCCGGCCTGCTGGTGTGGGGCTTCGCCGCGGCCAACGCGCTGGCCTTCTGGTTTTCGGCGGGCGCCGGCACGGATTTGAACCACTTCTTCGACTCGGCTGTGGTCATGTCGATGATTGGCGGCGTGGCGCTGCCGTACGCCGTGTGGGCCAGCGAGAAGGTGCGATTCCGGAGCGCGCTGCTGACTATCCTGCTCACCGTGCCGTTTTCCATCGGAGTGCTGACCATGCTGGCCCCTCGCGTTCAAGAGGATCTGGGCACGTCGAGATCCATTCCCCGCCTGGAGCAGGAGTTCGCCGCCGCGGTGCAATTCGTGAAGTCGCAGCCGGGACCGGCGCTGTGCGAGCATTTGCTGGTTTGCTTCGAAGCGGGAAAGCCGGAAGATTACGACCCCTTCCAGATGGACCAGTTGGTGAAGACCGGCAAGCTCGCCGAGACGAGTATTCTGAAGATGCTCGATGACCGGCATTTTTCGACGATCCAACTGCTGATGGATGAAAACCACCCGCTCGCGCCGGTCGAGCGGCCCGGATTTTCGCAGGCGTTCATGACGAAACTGTTGAGCGACTACAAGCTCGCGATGAGGACCAGCACCTATGCGATCCTGGTGCCGAACCGATAGGCGCCCAGGCCAGGAGGCCATATGATTTCACGACGCGCATTTGCCATGGCGGCGCCCGCGCTGTTGAGCCGCGCGGAGCCCGCCGCTTCCAAGCTGAAAGTCGCGATCTTCTCCAAGCATCTGCAATTCCTGCACGGGGAGGAACTCGCGCGCGGCGCCGCCGATCTGGGGTTCGATGGAGTCGATCTCACGGTGCGGAAGGGAGGGCACGTCGAGCCGGAGCGCGTCCGGCAGGATCTCCCGCCGCTGGTGAAGATCATCCGCGATCACGGGCTGGAGACCCCCATGATCACCGCCGGCATCATCGACGCGGACTCGCCCCAGGCGGAAGATATCTTGAAGGCCATGGCCGATCTGGGCATCCGCAACTACCGTTGGGGCGACTTGAGGCTCGCGGCGGACCAGCCGCTGGCCATTCAGCTCGAACGCATGAAGCCGCGCGTGGCCAAACTGGCGGCGCTGAACGCCCGGTACGGCGCCTGCGCCATGTATCATACGCACTCGGGCCTCGGCCTGGTGGGCGCTTCCATCTGGGACCTTTACATCCTGCTGAAGGATTTCGACCCCGGCGCGGTCGCGGTGAATTACGATATCGGGCACGCCACCGTGGAAGGCGGCCTCGCCGGATGGATCAACAGCTTTCGCATCACGGGCCAGTACCTGCGCGGCATCGCAGTCAAAGACTTTCTGTGGGAGAAGGACGCCAGGGGCAACTGGCAGCCGCAATGGAAACCGCTGGGCGAAGGCATGGTGCGGTTCCCGCAGTTCTTCGGCATGGTGGCGCAGGCCGGTTTCGCGGGCCCGCTGCAACTCCATTTCGAATACCCGCTGGGCGGAGCGAACGACGGAAGGGCCACGCTCACCATGCCGCGCGAACAGGTCTTCGGCGCCATGAAGCAGGACCTGACGAAACTGCGCGGCTACCTGGCGCAGGCCAATCTATGAAGGTTGGGCGCCGCGAGTTTCTGGCCATGCCGGCATTCCTGGCGGCGAGTCCCACCGGCGCGCGAGTCGAATTCCTGCGCACCGCTTTCCAGGACTACCGCTATCGCGCGCCCTACAAATTCGGCGGCAAAGAGGTGGATCGGGTCACCCTGCTGAGCGTGTGGTGCCGGTTGCGCTCCCGGTCGGGAAAGCGCGCGGACGGCTTCGCGGCGATGCCGCTGGGCAACGTCTGGTCGTTCGCGGCGCAGGCCATTCCGTACGATACGACCCTCGCCGCCATGAAGGCCCTGGCGCTGAAGATCGCGCGCCTTGCGGGCGACTATCCGGAGTACGCCCATCCGCTGGATATCAACCAGGAGTTGCTGCCGGAATACCTGAAGGCGGCGGCGGAGACGTCGGAGGAGATGCGGCTGCACGAGCCCATACCGAAGCTGTGCACGCTGGTGACGGCCAGCCCCGTCGACGCGGCGTTGCACGATGCTTTCGGCCGGCTGCACCGGCGCAACAGCTTCACGGTCTGCGGCAGCGATTTCGTGCGCTACGACCTGTCCCACTACCTGAACGGCGATTTCCGCGGAGAGTACCTGGACCAATACATTCAGCCGCGGGCCACGCCGCGCATCCGGATGTATCACTCGGTGGGCGAATCCGATGCCCTGACGGCCGCCGATGTCCACCAGCCGATCGGCGACGGCCTGCCCGAAACGCTGGCCGACTGGATTCCGTACAACGGCGTTACGGCCATCAAGATCGAGCTCAACGGCAACGACCTGGCGTGGGACGTGGAACGGGTGGCTGCCATCGATCGCGTGACCGTGGCGGCCGAGGGCGCGCGCGGCGTCCGGGAGTGGATCTACTCGTTGGACTTCAACGGGCGCTGCCCCGATGTTCAATACCTGCTGGATTTCGAGCACGCGCTGAAAGGCCAGGCGCCGGCCGCATTCGACCGCGTGCAATACATCGAGCAGCCCACCGCGCGGGACCTGGCGTCGAACCGCGAGAACACCATGTTCGAAGCGGCGAAACTGCGGCCGGTGGTGATCGACGAATCGCTGACCGGCCTGGACGCGCTGCTTCTGGCGCGCGAAATGGGCTATACGGGCGCGGCGCTGAAGGCCTGCAAGGGACAGTCGGAAACGCTGCTCATGGCGGCGGCGACGCAGAAATACAAAATGTTCCGCTGTGTGCAGGATCTGACGTGCCCGGGCGCGGCGCTGGTGCATTCGGTGGGAATCGCGGCGCGCGTGCCGGGTGTCTCCGCGCTGGAAGCCAACGCGCGGGAATACGTGCCGGTGGCGAGCCGCGGCTGGGAGAAGCGATTTCCGGGGATCTTCGACGTGCGCGACGGGTTCCTGTACACGGCGGGCCTGGACGGGCCGGGTCTGTGCACCAGTACCTGAGGCCTTAGCGGCCTGTCGGCTGACTCAAGTAAGCGGCGATGTCCCTGGCGGCTTTGGTTTCCACGCCGGGCTTTTGCAGGAAGCCCAGATCCCGGAACCAGTCGATGAAGCGGTATTGCCAGGTGCCATAGGGCGTGTCGTTGCGGTCGGTCAAGCCGCCGGTCATGCGACTGCCGTCGCTCAGAGCGTCGCCGGGGTGGCGGCCGTTGCCGTAGATGTGCATCTCGATGTTCGGTACGCTGATGGCCAGCATCGCGGAAAAGTAGTCGATTGCCCAGACCGCGTGACCCCGGTCGCCCGAGCCGCCGCAGGCGATGAATGCCGGAGGAACATTGCGCGGAATCGGCGGGGGAGTGCGATTGCGGGCGAAGGGCGAGGGACCGGGATAGATGATACCCACGAAGTCGGGGCGGGAACCGATTCCCGCCAGGGGATCGCCGGGGTCGCTGTTCTTCTTGTCGAAATCCGGAAACAGGACCGCCGACGGAGCGGCCAATTCCGCTCCCGCCGAGAAGCCCATGATGCCGATCTTGTTCGGATCGATGTTCCATTCCCTGGCGTAAGCGCGCACCATCCGGATGGACTGCTGGGCATCGTACACCGCGTCGGTCAACGGGTTGTAACCGTCGCGTCGCAAGCGGTTCCGCAGGATGATGGTGTTGACGCCGTAGTTATAGAAGAAGGGAACGAAATCGGCGGCCTCCCCACCGACGTTCAGGGTGTTGTGCCCGCCGCCCGCCACCAGGATCACGGCCGCGCCGGTGTTGAGGCCGCGATCGACCGGGTGCACTTCGATGGACGGGTTGTGTATGTTGACGATGCTGTTGATGCGCCCCGGCACGGCCTGGCTCATGTTGTACTGCTCGGCCTCGCGGACGCGGTCCATTTTGAGGAAAGGCGAACCGGGCGGATAGAGAGCGACCACCACGCCGCCCGGCAGGATGGGCTGCGGAGCATACGGAGCATCGCCGGCCGGCGCGGGCTTCGGCGCTCCGAGAGGAGCGGGAAGGGGAGGCAGCGCCGCGCGGGGCGGAGTGTCTTGCGGCGTGGCGGTCATCGCCAGGACCGTCAAGAGCAGCGAAGTGAAAGCTACAGTTCTCATCGTTTTAATTCCGATAAGCTGCCGAGGAAGGCGTTCATTTCACGCAGCACATCCGCCTCGTTGGACCGGAAGACGAAATGATTTGCGTGGGCCAATCGAATCACCCGGGCGGAGGGTATGCCGTTTTCGAAAGCCGTGGCTTGCGCCCCGGTCATCGCCAGGTCCCTGGCTTCAGCTGTCGCGCGCGCCGCGGGGTCCCTGACGGCCGGCCCCAGATCGTGTGGCACCGCATAGATGGCAAGAACGGGGACCCGGATCGAAGTGTACTTCTGCTGGCCCGCAAAGATCGCACCGGCAGCAGTGGGGACCGAAGGCGGAGGCCCCGCGGGCGGCGTGGGCGCGGCTTCCAGATCCTTTTGCCGCTCCTTCAAGTCCTTTTCGAGTTGCGGAAGGCTCGCCAGCAACTCCTGAACCAACGGCTTCAGGTCTTGCGGACCCTTCCCGGGCTGCAACTGCTCCAGCTTCTTCCGCAGTTCCAGCGAGTCGATCATCAGATCTCCCCGCGAGGGGTCATAGTATGCGTACGAATAGCCAGCGTCGAGATAGATCAGCCCCGAGACTTTTTCGGGATGCCGCGATCCGACGGAACTCAACTCTTCGCCGGCGATGGAGTGACCCGCGAGAACGGGCCGGACAAGCTTGAGCGAGTCGATGACCGCCAGCACGTCGTCGCCGAGCCGGTCGGCGGAGTATCCGGAGTCGGGAACACTGGACGCGCCGAATCCGCGCCGCGTGATGCCGTAAACATGGTACGCGCCGGCAAGCTTGGGCGCGAAGTCATCGAATACGTGCGCCGTGTTTCCGAGGCCCGCCAACAGGACCACGGGCCGTCCGGAGCCGCCCCAATCGAGCACCTCCAGCCTGACATTCTTGTCCACGGTCACGAACTGTACGGTGTGCGGGGACGGGTCGCGCTGCCATGCGGTCTCTTTGGTGGCGCGCTGGAGGTCGAGCGGCAGCGGCACGCCCTGTGTCCAGGTCCCCTTGATGGAAGCTCCGTCGGGAGCGACCTTGCCTTCATAAGTGCCACGTATCGCGTCAACAGTCACCTTCAGGGTGGAATCCTGCAGGGTTACGGAGTTGGCGCGTATGCCCTCGGGGCTCTGGTCAATGCTGTACAGGGTGGCACTCCAGCCGCCGTTCTCCCCCTTGGCGATTTGCAGGATGACCCGGAGATCCTTACCGGCCTTGAGCGTTCCTTGCCAGTCGCCGGCGATGTCCTGGGCGCACAGCGCGCCGCCCAGCAAAGTGGCGAGGGCGGTGAGCCACAGAAAAGGCTTCCTCATTGTCGATCTCCTCGTGGGTATCATACCAACGTCGACAGGCCGGCTCGTTCAGGCGGGCAGCGCTTCGAAAGTAAGCCGCAAAAAGGAGCGGGGCTGAAACTCGATTCGGACAGGCACGATAGAGCCGGAAGAGTTCTCGATCCACAGGCGGAAAGGCGTTTGATGCCCCGTGCGCTGGTTCCGGACCGTACCGCGGACCGGCAGGAGGTGCTCACGGGTTTCGGCCTGCTGCGACGCATCGAGCTCCAGCAGATACTCCTGCTCGTTGTAGACATACCGGCCGGCGGGCCGCCTGGTTCTTTGCTGTAACAGGGTCGCCAATTGAAGGAGAAAGGTCGGCGGCGTATCGCTCAGCGAGTCGGGCCAGGAGGTCTCGCGCCAGGCGACGTTGGCACGAAACGTAGACTGAGCTTCGTCGATCAAGCCATGGTCCGACCACATGGCGTCGGAAGCAAACTCGAAATGAGTGATCGCGCTCCGAGTGTGGCCGGCGGTGTTGCGGCCATTCACCGCGCTGAAGAGACTTCGGCCGGACGGCGGGGCTGCAATCGCCTTCCGGGCGTGCTCCAGACTCTCTTCGGGCGATGCGGTAAGCACCCCGAAGTAATCCACTTCAGATGGAGTGGAACCAGAGCCGAGCACCACTTCCCGAAGCCAACCAAGCCGTTTCAACCCGTGGGCGCGTTGGGGATCCGAGCCTGCCGCGAAGAAGAAGGTCCTCCGCATTTGCGTTCCCTCGCCGGTCTCCTCGATCGAAACCTGGCCCCCTCCGACTCCGGCTCGCCTGAAGATTGGAATCCCGAGGAGCAGAATAACAGCATCGGCCCGATACCGCCGGGCGGTTGTCCGCAAAATGGATCCGGCCGTGCTTTCGCCGGGACTTGCCTGCGGCGGCATAGGCGCGAAGTCCGCTGCGCGGCCACTCATGCGCCCGGGCCGAAAAAGAAGCGCCAGAATCAACCCGGTAAATCCGCGCCTTGAAGCTTCCCGCATTAGCCGTCTTGCGAATCCCTCCTCATTATTTAGTATGAACCGTTCGCCGTCGCAATGGCCGGGCACCGGGGAACCGGATTAAACGACCCGGACCTCCGAATGATTATCGTTGCGCCTCTCGGGCGCTAGGGGATCCGGATCAGACGATGGAGATGGCCAAGCTGGCGACGATGATGACCTGGGATCGCCGCAATGCGATGGGGCTCATGTCGTGCTCCCGCTCTATTGGTATTTGCGTTATCCGCCCCTCAGCGGACTGGACGCCGCAGGCCGCCTGCTGGTCGGAGGGCCCCTGCCAGGCTTGAATCTGATCCTCGGAGTCTAGGCAGTGATTCGGCAGTTCCGGGCCGGTTGAAAGAGCGCGCTGCCGATTACCAGCGGAAGACCAGCGGCAGATCGGGCCGGAAATCCAAAGCGTTTCCCTGGTGAGCGCCATCGAACAGCAGCTCGAGCAGATGTTCGGGGCCGGTATTGGACGTGATCACTCCCGCGCGGGTCATCGCCAGCGTGAGCGAGGTTTCCGGGAGCACGGGACAGACGATGCGAACACCGGTAATCTCGCGAAGACCGGAGGGATGATCGATCGGCTGCCGGCGGTCCGGAGGAGCCTCCGCGGGTATCCGGCCGGCTTCCAGGTAGCACCACATGGGCTCCTCAAGCGCCGTGCCCCCGGCAACGAGGAGCGCCAGATCCGGCATGGTGGCAGGCCGGTACTCCCAGGATGGAAAGGGGCACGCCACTTCGGTCCCCGGCGCGGGCCGGAGAACGATACCGAAAGGCGAGCTGACGCGCCCGGCCCCGGACCAGCGCTCCCAGAGCCTGGTTCTCCGAGTCTGATCGCTCTTCGCTTCGGCGACGTCTTCGACCCACAGCAACTCGAGCATGGCGTTCCGAAAGAAAAAGCGACGGCAGGCGGTGCCCTGTCCGGGATGCTGGTTCGGCGATCCCTCCAGCAGACCAAACTGCCGCAGACGGCCGGCGGCCGGCGCGCCGATGCCGGTACAGATGAAGACATGATCGACTACGGCAGGCATCGGAACCAAGGTTGCCATTCGACCGGCCGTTGCGCCAGGAGGGCTTGCTGACGCGCGCGGTTCGGAAACACGCGCACGGCTCGGAATGAGGCACACACTACTTGATCCCCATCTCGATGTGCAGCCGCAGCGTTCCGACCCAGACGGGGCCGCGGTCGCGATTGTAGGCCGGGTTGTCGATGTGCTGCACGCCGATAGTAGCGAAGAACCACTTTACCAGCCGCGCGGAATAGTAGGACTCCCAGATGACTTCGGGGCCGTAGCGCAACGTGCCGTCGCCGATGAGGAAGTCCAGGCCGCCGCTGCGCAGGTACTCGGCGTGGATGGCGGAGAGACCGCCGACGGTGACTTCACTCGCCACCACGTCGTGCGGCCGGCGCCATCGCCTGCCGCCTATCGAGATGCCGGCGGTGGCCAGGCGGTCGATCGCGGTGAAGGCAAAGCTTTCGGTTTTCCCATCGTTCCAACCCAGCCGGCCGAAGATGCCGACATCGGGCGCGACCTCCTGGTCGGCACTGATCCCGAAACCGTATTTCAGCGTTCCAATACGGCGCGTCGCGGTCACGTCCGGGGTCGAGCCGGTCTGCCGCGCAAGCTGGAGCGCGTCGGCGTAAGTCCCCATGTCGGCATGGTTGACGTAACTCAGCAGGCGGACGGCGCCCTCGTGTCCGGCCAGATGACCGCGCAACTCGCCTTCGAACATATCGCTGCGATCGCGCAGCAGGCGGTGATCGAAGCGCAGGCCATTGGCGACCCGCGGCATGGCGGCGCTGGCATAGCGCGCGGACCAGCGGCGCGCGTGGAACTCGTGAACCCAGCCCCAGGTATAGCCGCGCGTATCCGCCGCGTAGTCCCACGCACCGTTATACATGATGCCCCACCCGGTGAACTGCGTGCGCGGGTCGTGGCTGTAGCGATTGTCGTCGAAGAAATCGGTTACGGTGAAGCGGCCGACGGTGATGGAGTACCGCGTCATGGGACGGCTGCCGGCCAACTGGTTTTCATCGCTGGTGGTGCTCTCGCGCGCGTCTCCGAAGCCGAAATCGTGTGTGATATAGAGGCGCGCGATGTAGGGCTTGGGTGTCGCGGAGGCCACGCGCGGCATCTCGCCGTTGGGAGAGTTGGCGAGGCCGTTGGTGCCGCTGAAGCCTCGTCCGCCGGCAATTTCGGGGTCGAAATAGAACTGCGTGTCGCGGAACAGGCGAAGTCCAAAGAACAGCGTAGTGGTCAAGGAGGCTTCGGCTTCGGGGTGTCCCGCGAGGCTGAACGCTCCCGAATAGGGCGACGAGAAACCGGGATGATATTGGCCGATGGATGTGGCCTGGTAGCGTAGGTTCCAGAGCTCGTCCGCCGGTGGGGGCTGCTGAGAAGGGTCCTGGGCGACAACCGCCCGGGCGATGAGGATGAGAAGACCGAGCGACCGCGCCATCATTACGAATATAAGCTGGAGGACGGTGCGACGGGTGGGGCGGCTACTTCGTGGCCAGGGATCCGGCGTAACCGGCGATGCCCGACGACGAGATGAGCAGCACAAGGCCCACCAGCAGCAGCATCTTCGTCTTGCCGGAGGTGCCTTTCCATTCGCCCAGGAAGAGTCCGAGCAACTGGCTGAACAGGATCTGGGCGGCCAGCAGAACGGCCCAGCCGATGTAGGAAGTGGCGCCCATCTGCGGCTCGCCGGTCTTGAAGCAAATGAACTGGGAGCACCAGATGGCGCCCGCCACCGCCGCGAAAAAGAGGTTGGGCAAAACAGGAACGCCGGAGCGGACGTAATCGCCGCCGGTGCGATTGCGAATATTCAAGATGATGCACCAGCCGCCATTGACGACGAATCCACCGAGCAGGACCACCACCAGGACCGGCATGCCGGCCCAGATCACCGAAGTGGGAGGCGCGGTGGAGAGCGCAAGTTTCTGAAGCTGGGGGCCGCCCTGAAGTCCGAAGCTCATCCCGGAACTCATGAGCCCGGAGAAAATCGCCACCATCATTCCCTTCTTGAAATTGAACTCCGCGACGGCCTTCTTCTTTTCGGCCTCGGGAAGCTCGCCTTCCTTGGACATGCCGGCGAGGCCCACGAAGACAATGCCGGCGACGGAGACCAGGGCGGCGATCACGGAGACGATGCCGGCCGACGTCGAGAACATGGCGTGCACGGCGTCGCCGCCTTTGAGCAGGGGCGGGATCAAGGTACCGGCGGCCGAAGTGAGGCCGGCGCCCATGGCCAGCCCCAGGCCGACACCGAGGTAGCGGATCATGAGGCCCCAGGTGAGGCCGCCGAATCCCCATACCGCTCCGCAGATCATGCAGTAGAGGATCTCGCTCGCGGGCGCGGACTTCAGAACCGCCAGGAGGTTGGGAGAGGTGGTCAAGGCGAGAAGCCACGGCACCACCAGCAAGCCGAAGACGGCATAGATCATCCAGTAGCTTTCCCAGGCCCAATTCCGGACCTTCTTGAAGGGCATGTAGAAGACGGCCCCGGCCAAGCCTCCCAGCGTGAAGATCAGAATGCCCAACGCCGGGTTGGACGCGGTCACAGCTTGCACGAGTTCCTCCTTACAGGTGGCCGGGATTCGGACACAGCAGCCTCTTTCGGCCTCCTCAAGGGTATCGAGATTGCACCGGGTGCGCAAGAATACCGGGCACGCTTGCCCGGCGCGTGTACTGGCTATAGACTGGAGTGGCCATGACAGAACGGAACATCACGCAGTCCTATCAGATCGCAAAAGAGCGGTATGCCGAGGCGGGGGTGGACGTAGACGCCGCCATAAAGAAGCTGGAAACCATTCCGATTTCGCTGCACTGCTGGCAGGGAGACGACGTGGGCGGTTTCGAAACGGTGGGCGCGCTGCTCTCGGGCGGCGGCATTCAGGCCACCGGCAACTACCCCGGCAAGGCGCGGACCATTGCCGAACTTCGCAGCGATCTCGAGAAAGCGTTCAGCATGATTCCCGGCAAGCATCGGTTGAATCTGCACGCCTCCTACCTGGACAACGGCGGCAAGTACGTGGAGCGCGACGCCATCGAGCCGCGGCATTTCCAGAGCTGGATCGACTGGGCCAAGTCCAACCGGTTGGGGATGGACTTCAATCCGACGTATTTTTCTCACCCGAAGGCCGCCGACGGCTTCACCCTGGCGCACCCGGATGCGGGCATCCGCAATTTCTGGGTCGAACACGGGATCCTGTGCCGCAAGATCGGCGCGGAAATGGGACGCCAGCTCGGCACGCCCTGCGTAACCAACGTGTGGATTCCGGACGGGTACAAAGACATTCCGGTGGACCGCACGAGCCCGCGCGAGCGGCTGACGGAATCGCTGGACAAGATGTTCGCGGAGCCGATCGATCCCAAGATTCACCTGGACGCGGTGGAAGCCAAACTGTTCGGCATCGGCGCCGAAAGCTACACCGTGGGTTCGGCGGAATACTACTTGAGCTACGCGGTGTCGCGGCAGAAGCTGCTGACCCTGGATGCCGGCCACTTCCACCCGACGGAGGTCATTTCGGAAAAAGTCTCCTCGGTGCTGATGTTCTGTCCGGGACTGCTGCTCCACGTGAGCCGTCCGGTTCGCTGGGACAGCGACCACGTGGTGATCCTGGACGACGAGCTTCAAGCCATTGCGAAAGAGATCATACGCAGCGGCAAGCTGGACAGGATCCACGTGGGGCTGGACTACTTCGACGCCAGCATCAACCGCGTGGCCGCGTGGGTGATCGGGACGCGGAACATGCTCAAGGCGCTGCTGATCGCGCTGCTGGAGCCCATCAGCGCGCTGAAGAAGATCGAACAGGAGATGGACTTTACCAAGCGGCTGGTGACGCTCGAGGAACAGAAGAGCCTGCCGTGGGCGGCCGTGTGGGACCACTACTGCGAGCAAAAGGGCGCGCCCGTGGGTATGGCGTGGTTCGACGGGATCCGGCAATACGAGCAGAAGGTGCTGTCCGCGCGCGCCGGCGCAGCGTCTCCGGTGGCGGTAGGCTGACGGTTATGAAGATACTCCATTACGTGTTAGCGCTGTTGGTTTTGGCAGCCGGGTTAACGGGCGCCGCGCAGACTCCCGTTCCGTCCGCGCAGAAGGCGGCGGACAAGACAGCCCAAAAGACTGGCGACACGGCGAAGAAGAAAGCCGGCGACCTGGTAGACATCAACTCGGCGTCGGCCGAAGATCTCAGCAAGCTGCCGGGAATCGGTAAAGCCTATTCGGCAAAGATCATCCAAAACCGGCCCTACCGCGCCAAGAACGAGCTGCTGGACAAGAAGATCATTCCGGCGGCTACCTACGCCAAGATCAAGGACAGCATCATCGCGAAGCAGAAGTAGGGCGGCGCGAACGGGCGGGTTGGCAACCCGCCGCAGGTTGCCAACCACTGGTGTCCAAATTAGACACGTTCAGCCAGACTCCACGTGCCAAACAATGGACATAGGCCCCCGTTCCGGCTGATTGGAAAAGCAGGTTGGTGGCTGTCGTCGTCCCG
>Ga0316363_10000202_pt1 | contig 94851 bp, 80 predicted proteins | sample Sb_taG_3_FD_200459 | JGI IMG/M metagenome (GOLD analysis project Ga0316363, IMG submission 200459) | Peat soil microbial communities from Weissenstadt, Germany - Sb_50d_a_PC metaG (v2) (version 2) | ecosystem: Environmental > Terrestrial > Soil > Wetlands > Peat | place: Germany: Weissenstadt...
AAAACACTTTGTATCAAGCGATGGATGCTCCGAAAGGGAATGCTGGGTGGAGAAACCCAGTGTTCATCATTCCTTTTAGAGCATCCTTTCTTTTTTGGCTAGAGACTTCGTGAATAATCCAGGCTAGAGAGTGCGAAAACTGAAGCGACACTCAACCGGCCTTCGCTTGGAGAAAAACTCGCATCCCATTAACATAGCGGGGCACGGGTTTACTCTTTCCCGGGAACCAAGTCCAAGGTGCATATGAAGAGAATGTTCGCGTTCTGCATTTACTTACTCCCACTCATCCTCGTATCGGTTGCCACTGCTCAGAACAGCTCGCGCGTCCAACCGAAGGAAGAACCGGCATTGCCGTATATTCCCAGCCTCGATGTAAGCGCCATGGACAAGTCGGTCGATCCCTGCGTGGACCTCTATCACTACTCTTGCGGCGGCTGGCAAAAGAAGAACCCCATCCCGCCGGACCAGACTTCGTGGAGCGTTTACGGCAAGCTTTACCAGGACAATCTGATGTTCTTGCGCGGCATTTTGGAGCAGGCTGGGTCGAGCACTGCGCAACGCGATGCGGTCACGCAGAAAATTGGCGACTTCTATGCATCCTGCATGGACGAGACCACTGCGGAAAAGCGCGGCATCGCGGCGATTCAGCCGCAACTGGATGCCATCGGTCGTCTCGATTCCGTTCGCGACATGGCTCCGCTGGTTGCTCGCTTGCCACTCCCCTTTGGCCGCACTATCCTCTTTGCCGCCGGTTCAACCCAGGATCCCGACAACTCAGAACAGGAGATCGCCGATCTGGATCAGGGCGGTTTGGGATTGCCCGATCGCGATTACTACACCAAAGACGATGCCAAATCGAAAGAGACTCGGGAGCGCTACGTCCAGCACGTGCAGAAGGTCTTTGAGTTGCTCGGCGACAGTTCTCAGGCCGCAGAGCAGAATGCGGAGACCATCTTGCGCATGGAAACCGCGCTGGCCAAGGCTTCCTGGACCCAAGTCGAGCGCCGCGATCCTTACAAGCTGAAGAACAAGATGAAGCTCGCGGACCTGAGCCAGTTGGCGCCGAATTTCGACTGGCCGATTTACTACCGTGAGTTGAAATATCCACCCATTGAAATCCTCAATGTCGACGCTCCGCAATTCTACAAACAGGTAAGCGCGGAACTCAGCAGCGAACCGCTGGCAAACTGGAAGATCTATCTTCGCTTCCACGTGGCCGATCAGTATTCCCCTTTTCTGTCTGCCAACTTTGTGCAGGAGAACTTTGAGTTCTACCGCAAGTATCTTCGCGGAGCCAAGGAGATGCAGCCGCGCTGGCGGCGCTGCGTGCAGTACACCGATTACAACCTGGGGGAGGCGTTGGGGCAGGTGTATGTGCGCCGGGTATTTTCGCCCGAACTGAAGGCGAGCACGCTGGACATGGTGAACCGCATTGAAGTGGCGATGGGAGAGCGGATTCACGAACTTGATTGGATGAGTCCGGAGACCAAGCAACAGGCGCTGGTGAAGCTTGCGGGGATTCGCAACAAGATCGGCTATCCCGACAAGTGGCGCGACTACAGCTCGGTGAAGATTGCTCATGACGACTTCGCGGGGAACATCCAGCGGGCTGCCGAGTTCGAGGAGCATCGCCAGATCAACAAGATTGGCCAGCCCGTCGACCACGGCGAGTGGGACATCTCGCCGCCTACCGTGGACGCTTACTACAACCCGCAGATGAACGACATCAACTTTCCCGCGGGAGTGCTGCAGCCGCCGCTGTACGACGCCAAAATGGACGATGCTCCCAACTATGGCAATACGGGCGGTACGATCGGCCACGAACTCACCCACGGCTTTGACGATCAAGGCAGCCAGTTCGATGCCAAGGGCAATCTGAAAAACTGGTGGACCAAAGACGATCGCGAAAAGTTCGACGCGCGTACCAAGTGTGTTGCCGATCAATATTCGCAATATGTGATGGTGGATGACGTGCACATCAACGGCGAACTCACGCTGGGCGAAAATGTGGCCGATCTGGGCGGCGAGATCCTGGCCTTCATGGCCTGGAAAGATGCCACCAAGGATAAGAATCTGCCAGCGCTCGACGGTCTCACTCCCGAGCAGCGTTTCTTTGTCGGATTTGCGCAATGGGATTGTGCCAATATGCGGGACGAAGATTTGCGGGTGCGCGCCATTACCGATCCGCATTCCTCGGCGCAGTATCGCATCAACGGCGTGGTGGTCAATATGCCGGAGTTCGCGCGCGCGTTCTCGTGCAAAGCCGGGCAGCCCATGGTGAATTCGCCGGACAAGGTTTGCAAGGTCTGGTGAGTTGCGTATCGGATTGGTACTTATCCTCGCGTCGCAAGTCCCTAACGATTGGAAGAAATTTACGAGAACGGCGTGGACAAACGCCGCCGCAGCGACTGGAGGACTGCATGAGGTTCGCTGGGTTCTGCTGCCTATTGCTGGGCTTCACCCAGAACATGGTGTTGGCCCAAACGAACCCTGTGCCGTTTGTGAGTCAGATTCTGGATCCGGCCAGCGTTCAGCCCGGCGGGAAAGCATTTGTTTTGACGGTGAATGGGACGGGTTTCGCATCCACGGCGGTGATCAATTGGAACGGATCGCCGATTCTCACGAGCGTAGAGTCCGCCAGCCGATTGACGGCAAGAATCTCGGCCGCCAAGGTCCGGAAGGCGGGTACTGCTTCCATCACTGTGACGAATCCAGGTCCTGGTGGGGGAACTTCCAATGTGGTTTATCTACCCATCCGGCAACTTTTTTCCACGGTGGCTATGGCCAGTAGCTCGCCCACCTGTTGCACCGCGCTCACGGTGGGGGATTTCAACAACGATGGCAAGCTTGACATAGCTACCGGGTCTGACTATCCAAACCAGGAAATCTATGTTTGGTTGGGCAATGGGAACGGTAGCTTTCAGAACGCGATTTCCACTCCGTCGCCCTTCTATCATCAATTCGTCATGCTGGCTGCGGACTTTAATGGGGACGGGCGACTCGACCTGGCCGTGTCTGACGTCGAAGGCGATACCGGTATCTTCCTGGGAAAAGGGGACGGCACATTCACTCAGGTTGATGTGTTGACGGGTTACCCTTCCGAACCCGCCTTTATCGGTGACGGCGATTTCAATGGAGACGGCAAATTGGATCTGTACGTCGTGAGATTTGGCTCGTCGCAGTCGCAGTTCGAGCTTTACCTGGGCAACGGCGACGGCACATTTCAAGCCACGCAGCCGGTAAATATTCCCACCAGCTTTGGCTCTGACGGCATTGGTGACTTCAACGGGGATGGCTTTCTCGATTTGGCAATGGGAGATGGGGCAACGGGATCCATCAACGTTTTGCTAGGGAATGGGGATGGTACTTTTCAGCCGCCGGTGGCCTACCCAGCGGGATATGGAGGGGCTTCCGTTACCGCTGCTGACATGAACGGCGACGGGAAGCTTGACTTGGTGACCTACAGCCAAAACGGAGTGGCGATCCTCCTGGGAAAAGGCGATGGTACATTCACGCTAGCGGGGGATGTCGAATTCGTAGCAGACACAACGTTCAACGATATCAAGGTTGGAGACTTCAACGGCGACGGTTTTCCCGATGTGGCCGTGTTTTATTCGGCTTATAGTGAGTCACCCGGTGAAGTTGTATTGTTCCTTGGCAATGGCGACGGCACGATGCAGGGCCCCATGCCCTTCGCAAGCTTGCAGGCTGTGGGGTACGGTTTGGGGTTCGGCATGGGCGACTTCAACGGAGACGGATTACTCGATCTGGTTTCGAATGATGGCACCTTGTATTTGCAGATGCCAGTCAGTGTCTCCCCCTCATCGCTGGCATTTGGCGACCAGGCGATCGGCACTACTAGCGCTCCACAGGCCGTCACCTTGACGAACCTCAAGCCTTCCGCACTGAAGATAAATGGCATCGGTATTGGCGGAACAGACTCCAACGACTTCTCCGAGACCAACAAATGCGGGAAGAGCTTACCAGCGCATGGCAGTTGCCAGATAGAGGTCGCTTTTTCCCCACAAGCTACCGGGTATCTTTACGCCTCTCTGAACGTTGCCTTTCGGGGCACGGGTAGCCCGCTAACTGTGCCACTGGACGGAACCGGGGTGACCGCGACGGTTTCACTCGCACCCCAAAAATTGGGCTTTTCCACGCAATTGATCGGCACTGCGAGTTCACCTCAACCCGCGACCTTGACGAACACGGGCACGGGGGCGGTCAATATTTCATCGATCTCGACCAAAGGTCCGTTCAGTCAGACGAACGACTGTCCTGCCAGCTTACCGGCAGGCACGAACTGTGACATCTTGGTGCGGTTCGATCCGCATGTCAAAGGCGAGGCGAAAGGTACGCTTTCCGTCAGCGATGATGCTACCGGAAGTCCGCAGGAAGTTTCGCTCTCGGGTGTTGGTACCGTGGTCACCTTCTCCCCTCAGGGTGTGAACTTCGGCGATCAGAAGGTCGGGACTTCAAGTCCTCCCGTTCCGGTCACGCTGTTCAACAAAGGGGGGACCACCCTTTCGATCACGCAGATCAACATCACGGGAATAAACTCGGGCGATTTCGCGCAGAAGAACAATTGCAGGCAAAGTGTCCCGGCGCATGGTCACTGCACCATCACGGTCACCTTCACACCCACGGCCACCGGGCAGCGGTCAGGGGCTGTTTCCGTGTTTGACGACGGAGGGGGCAGTCCACAGGCGGTTCCGCTGGCTGGCACGGGAACGTAGTGCGCTTTATGGGGCAGGTTCCCCCTCCGATCAAAGAGTGCAGAGGAGCGACTGAGGTTGGCCCACTCTTTGTTTTTGTGATGTCGCAAACCTACCAGCCCTGAATCTGGACGCTCACTTGATAGGTGAGGTTGTCGGGATTCGAGACCGGAATCGTGAGTGTGAGATGGCTATTGGCCAGCAAGCGGACGGGAAAAGTGACCGCGATGGGGCCCGCGTTGGTCTGGGTGCTTGCCACTCCTCCGTAGACCTGTAGGGGTGGAAGCCATGGGCCGAAGGACTGACTCAGACATTTCTTTGGCAAACCATTCTCATTCCATGGACAGAGGCCGTTGCCCAACTGCTCCGTTCCCAGGTTGTCAGTCCATGTGAAATAGGGGCTTACGGTATCTTTGACACCTGCGGAAGAAGTGCCGGATACGGTGTAGTAAATCGTGATCAGGTAGCTCCTGTCGACGACTGGTGGCGTCAGCAGATCAGTGGTGCTGAGGGCCGCGGTACCCGTGTAGGTCTGGTTGAAAACTTCATGGATGGTTCCGGCCTGCAACGGTGCGATAGCCAGGGCGAGGACTGCGAATAGTAAGGCGAATCTGCGAAACATGCAGCTCCTTTCTGCTCCGAAGATGTCTCAGTGGAATCGAAGCTACAAGCGATCGGCTTCGCCCACAAGTCCCCCAAAGTAGTGCCGTCTTTGGCAGGTAAGGAGCGGGCCATGTTTAGGATCTTGTTTTTCGCTACGGCTTGCAGAGGGTGTCCGAGTTGACGTTAGTCGCTATTTTGTTATAGTTACGCTCATATTTTGCAGACGTTGCAATTGGAAGAACCGCCGGTACTCGATGCAGGAGGAGGAAACCATGCCTGGTGGGCTCGCGACACGGAGTGCGGTCGCAGAGACCGTTGCCGAGCAGCCCGAGGTCGGACTTCGGGAGCGGAAAAAGGCGCGCTTGCGGCAGCAGATTATCGACACCTCGATCAAGCTGTTTCGTAAACAAGGATACGAGGACACCCGGGTCGACGACATTGTGCAAGTGCTCGAAATCAGCCAGCCTACATTCTTCCGGTATTTTCCCAGCAAGGACGCGGTTCTACGCGAGGTCGGAGAACGCGGGTATGCCTGTATATGCGAGAGGTTGCGTTCGGAGCTTTCGAGCAAGGCGGGGACGGGGGAGCGTTTGCGGCGGCTGTATGTGACCATGGCGCGGGAGGTGGAAGCGGATCGGCAACTGTGGCAAGCGGTAGTGTTGTCGGGCGCTATGGATCCGGTGCGATCGGCGGAACTGCGCGGGCACGAGGAGGCTGCCGTCGGCCTGCTGCGAGAAATTCTGACGCAGGGGCAGAAGCGAGGCGAAGTGACGCGTGCGTTTCCGGTGGTGCATCTGGCGGAGTTCATGGAAGGGCTCTACAACACGGTGGTGCGGCAATGGGCGGTGGATCTGACCGGTCCGCACAGGCTCACGGACCGGGTGCGGAGTGCGGTGGAGTTTTTCTTGCGTGGTATCCGGCCATAGGATTTTTTCGGGATCGCACCAGCACTTTATAGAGCTTGTTTCACAAATATCTGCGAGAACGTGCAAACATCTCCCTCAGGGGCTGAAGCCCGCATTATTCGCGGGCTTGATCGGCACGGCTTGAAGCCGTGCCCTTCCACAAAACCATTTATGAAATAAGCTCTAGTGGGGCATGCTTGTTAGAGGGAGAACACGATGAAGGCCGCCGTTCTGCACGAATTCAAGACGCCGTTATCGCTGGAGGATGTGGTCCGGCCTGAAATTGGCGCGGACGAGGTCTTGATTGAGGTTGAGGTTTGTGGGGTGTGTCATTCCGATCTGCATGTCGCCGACGGCGACTGGACGCAACTGGCCGGCATCGTGAAGAAACCGCTGATCCTGGGACACGAGATTGTCGGCCGGGTGGTGGAACGAGGTGCGGCGGTCCAAAGTGTCCAGGCGGGAGAGCGGGTGGGGGTGCCGTGGGTGCAGTGGACATGCGGGCAATGTGAGTTTTGCCGCGAGGGCAACGAGAATCTGTGCGTGCGGCAGCGCATCACGGGCGTCATGGTGGATGGCGGGTATGCGGAATTTGCCAAGGCTCCTGCCAGCCACGTGGTCAAGATTCCTGAAACGCTTTCCTCGGAGCAGGCGGCGCCGCTGCTCTGTGCGGGGGTCACGGTTCATCGCGCCCTCAAGCAGGCCAAGATTCGCGCCGGGCAGCGGTTAGCAGTTTTCGGTGTGGGTGGACTCGGCCACATTGCCGTCCAAATTGGCCGGGCAGCGGGAGCGGAAGTCACCGCGATCGACGTTTCCGATGAAAAACTCGCGCTGGCCAAGTCGCTGGGCGCCGTCCGAACGCTGAATGCCGCGGCGAGCGACGTGGTGAAGGAAGTGCGCGGCTCCGGCGGGGTGCACGTGGCGCTGGTCACCTCGGCGGCCAAGTCGGCGTACGACATGGCGTTCTATTGTGTGCGGCCGACAGGGACGCTGCTGGTGGTGGGCTTGCCTGCGAAGGATATATCGTTTCCGCCAATTCTGATGGCGGCGGCCGAGATTCAGATCAAGGCTTCGGCCGTGGGCACACGGGAAGATCTGCGTGAGGTTCTGGCAATGGGAGCAGCCGGGACCGTCCATTGCCAAGTGACGACGCGCCCGCTGGCCGAGGTTCAGGACGTTCTAGGGCAATTGCGCCGCGGCGAAGTCACGGGGCGAGTCGTGCTCCGCCTGCAAAAATAGTTCTGCCGGAAATGTGCTGGGCGACTCGCGGCTGCGCGATCAATTCGAAAATCGCTTAAAGAGTTTGTTGACGTTAGCGACTATAATATGATATTAACCATCACTTTTGTGCGGCACTGTCCCGCGGAAAGGCCTTGCTCGGAGTGAATGTCAAGAAACTTTTCGACTTAACCGGCCGCGTGGCCATTGTTTCGGGTGGCTCGATGGGACTGGGTCTGCAAATGGCCGAGGGCCTCGCGGAGATGGGGGCGAATCTGGTCCTCTGCGCCCGTAAGAAGGAGCGGTGCGAGGAGGCGGCGGAAGCGTTGCGCAGCCTGGGTGTGCAGACGCTTGCTTTGGGATGCGATGTCAAGGACAAGGCGGCGATTCAGCGAGTCGTGCATGAAACGCTGGTCAAATTTGGCCGGGTCGACATTCTGGTCAACAACGCCGGCGCGTCGTGGGGAGCTCCGGTGGAAGAAATGACATTGGAGCAGTGGGACAAAGTACTTTCCACCAACTTGACCGGCACGTTTCTGTTTTGCCAGGCGGTGGGCAAGGCCATGGCCGCGCAGGGGTCGGGAAAGATCATCAACATCGCATCGGTGGCGGGATTGGGCGGAGCGTCGCAGGAATTGCAGGCGATCGGATACCACGCGAGCAAAGGCGGAGTGATCGCGTTTACCAAGGATCTGGCGTGCAAGTGGGCGCCGCATAACATCCAGGTGAATGCGATCGCCCCGGGGTGGTTTCCGACGCATATGTCGGGATGGGTCATCGAGCATCATAAAGATTCCTTGCTGGCGAAGATCCCGCTGGGCCGCTTTGGCGGCGATCACGACTTGAAAGGTGCAGTGGTGTTCCTGGCGTCGGACGCTTCGGCATACGTGACTGGGCACGTGCTGGTGGTCGATGGAGGCCAGACCGCCTGGTAGAAGACTCTCATGAATGTTCCGCTGACGCCGGTGCGCTTTCTTCGCTACTCAGAACTGCAGTTTCCGCGTAAGACTGCAGTGGTGTGTCAGGATCGGCGATTTACCTACGCCGAGTTTGGCGATCGTGTTGGGCGTCTGGCGGGAGTGTTGCGTGATGCTGGAGTGAAGGCGGGCGATCGGGTGGCATTTCTCAGCCTCAACTGCCATCGGCTGCTCGAAGCCTACTTCGGAGTCCTGGAAGCGGGCTGCGTTTTGCTTCCGCTCAATTTTCGCCTGTCGGCGCCGGAGCTTGCTTACATTCTGAACGATTCGGGAGCGGCGGTGCTGTTCCTGGAACAAGAGTTTGTTGGTCTCGTGGATTCGTTCCGGCGGGACCTGTGCACGGTGCGCTCGTTTCACCAACTTAGTGGGATGCCACAAGCGGAGTGGCTCTCCAGTCAGACCTACGAACAGATGCTGGTCTCCGCTGCGCCCTACCGCGGAGATCTGATGGCGTTTGATGAGAACTCCCTGGCAGAACTTTTTTACACCAGCGGAACCAGTTCAGGCCCGAAGGGTGTGATGCTGACGCATCGCAACGTGTATCTGTATGCGATGAACATTGCCTTGCACCATCACACCCGCTTTGAAGACGTGCTGCTGCACACCATCCCTTTGTTTCACGCCAACGGTTGGGGAGCGGCGCATACCATCACGTTCATGGGCGGAACCCATGTCATGCTTCCGCGCTTCGTGCCGGAGGAAGTATTCCGGCTGGTGGAAAGAGAGCGGGTGAGTGAACTGAGCCTGGTTCCAATTATGGCGACTGCGCTGGTGAACTCGCCGGCGCGTGCCAAGTACGACCTGAGCAGCGTGCAGTGGGCCGTGATCGGCGGGGCGGCGTCTTCTCCCGCCCTGATCCAGGACGTGGAGCAGACGCTGGGCTTTAAATGCTTTTCGGGATACGGGCTGACGGAGTGCGCGCCCTCGTTGGCCACCGCGGAGTTGAAACCGGACATGCAATGCACCAGCGAGGAGCGGTACCTGGTGCAGTCCATGACTGGCTACGCCTTTCCGGGGTGTGAGCTTCGAGTGGTCGACGCGGAGGACAACGACGTGCCGCGCGACGGGGTGACGATGGGAGAAATCATTGCCCGCAGTGACGGAGTGATGGCGGGTTACTGGCAACAGCCGGAGGCTACGGCCGAGGCTTTGCGGGGTGGATGGTTTCACACCGGCGACATGGCCGTGATGGAGGAGAATGGGTACATCCGGATCGTGGATCGCAAGAAGGACATTATCGTGAGCGGCGGAGAGAATATTTCGTCGCTCGACGTTGAGAAAGTATTGGTGGCCCACCCTGAGGTTTACGAAGCCGCAGTGATTCCGGTCGTCGACTCGAAATGGGGCGAGGTGCCGAAGGCGGTGGTGGTGGCGAAACCTGGATCAAAGGTCGGCGAAGCAGGTTTGATCGAGTTTTGCCGCGCACGTTTGGCCCACTACAAATGTCCCCAATCGATTGTGTTTTGCGAGAGTTTGCCTAAGACCGCGACCGGGAAGGTTCTGAAGAGGGAATTGCGCGAGAGGTATCAAAGTCAACCAGTGACCGTGCGTTCGGACGCTTGAGCGCGAAGAGCTGAGACCGGAGCAATTTGCGTTTGGCCGCGGAAATGGAGACTTAACAGCATTAGTGGATTGTCATATGACCAACCTCGTAAGAATCACCAAAGACAACGATGTCGCGGTTATTACTATCGAGAACCCTCCGGTGAACGCTCTCAGTCCGGGCGTGCCGGAAGGGATTCGGGCGGCGATCGATGAGATCAATGGCGACCCTGGCGTCAAGGCAGCGGTTGTAATCGGCGCGGGCCGTACTTTTGTAGCCGGGGCGGACATCAAGGAATTCGGCAAGATGACTTCGGGAGCTTCGCCCCGCAGAAGCCTGCTCCCCCTGCTGCTTCATATTGAGGGCAGCGGCAAGCCGGTGGTGATGGCGATTCACGGGAACGCGTTTGGAGGCGGACTGGAACTGGCCATGGCCGGTCATTACAGGGTCGCGTCGCCTGCGGCGCAACTGGGTCAGCCGGAGGTGAAGCTCGGAATTATCCCCGGAGCCGGGGGGACGCAGCGTCTGCCGCGCCTTGTGGGCGTGGCCAAAGCAGTTGAGATGTGCGCCGAGGGCAAGCCGGTTTCCGCGCGCGAAGCCGCAGCTTTTGGACTGATCGATCGGTTGATCGAGGGGGACCTGCTCACTGAGGCTGCGGCTTTTGCGCGCGAAGTCGCCGACAAGCCTGCGGTCAAAACGCGGGAGCGAACAGAGAAGCTGGGAACGGGCGCAGAGAACGCGGCGATTTTTGCGGCGGCGCGCGACGCGGTCGGAAAGAAACAGCGAGGGATGAAGGCTCCTCTGGCGGCGATCGATGCGGTGGAGGCGGCGACCAGATTGTCGTTCGAGGAAGGCTGCCAGGCCGAGGCTAAACTTTTTACCGAGTGCCTTTTTTCGGATCAGTCGAAGGCGCTTATCCATGTTTTCTTTGGCGAGCGCGAGGTGGCGAAGATTCCTGACATTCCCAAGGATACGCCGGTAATCCCGGTGAACCGCGTGGCCGTCGTCGGCTCGGGAACGATGGGCGGCGGGATCGCGATGGTGTTTGCCAATGCGGGCATTCCGGTGCTGCTGAAGGACGTAGATGAGGCGACGCTCGAACTGGGTATGGGCAAAATCCGGAAGAACTACGCGAGCTCGGTACAGCGTGGGCGTTTTAGCCAGGCATTCATGGACGAACGCCTGCAGCTGATCACCCCGGTGCTCACCTACGATGAGTTCTCCGGTGTGGACATGGTGGTGGAAGCGGTCTTCGAAGGCATGGCGCTGAAGAAGAGCGTGTTTGCTGACTTGGACGGCGCCTGCGGGGAGGGAGCGATTCTGGCGAGCAACACTTCGACGCTCAACATCGATGAAATCGCCAGGGCCACGTCGCGGCCGGAAGCGGTGATCGGAACGCACTTCTTCAGTCCGGCCAACGTAATGCGGTTGCTCGAAATTGTGCGTGGACAGAGGTCGAGCAAAGAAGTGATTGCCACCTGCATGCAACTGTCCAAAAAGCTGGGCAAGATCGGGGTGCTGGTCGGAAACTGCCGTGGCTTCGTGGGCAACCGCATGTTTGGGCCGTATCGGCGGGAGGCGCAATTCCTGATCGAAGAAGGAGCAGACGTGGAAAGGGTGGACCAGGCGCTGGTTGAGTTCGGCAATGCAATGGGCCCACTGGCAACCGGGGACCTGGCGGGTCTCGACGTGGGCTGGCGCATTCGCAAGGAGTATCGCCACCTGGAAAAACCCGGAATCCGCCAGCCGTTTGCCGAGGACCGTCTCTGTGAGTTGGGGCGGTTCGGCCAGAAAACGCTGAAGGGATGGTACCGGTACGACGAGGACCGGCGCGCCAGCGTCGATCCTGCGGTGGCCGCGTTGGTTCGGAAGTCGAGCGCGGATGCGGGAATTCCGCAGCGGCAAATCTCCGCGGCCGAGATCGTCGAGCGTTGCGTCTATGCGCTGGTGAATGAGGGAGCGCGGATTCTCGAAGAGGGATACGCGCTGCGGGCGGTTGATATCGACATCATCTATATCAACGGCTATGGATTTCCCGCCTACCGAGGTGGGCCGATGTGGCATGCCGACACGGTGGGATTGCAAAAGGTCTACGCGCGCATTTGCGAATTCCACCAGCAGCATGGAGAACTCTGGGAGCCGGCTCCTTTGCTGAAACGCTTGGCGCAGTCGGGTAAGACGTTTGCGGAGTTCGACAAGGAACAGGTTGTGGCCGCATAGGGTCTGAACCTGCAAGAGGCAGAGCCCGCGACAGAAAGCTCGCTGGGTACCTGAAAAGACGTGGCACTTTGCGATCAAGCGGGAATGGTGAGAGCGGGCGAAGAACTCGATCTCGCCCGTCTGCAGGCGTTCTTGCTGGAGCGCTTCGGCGATAACGGATCGGTTTCGGTTGAACAATATCCCAGCGGGCACTCCAATCTGACTTATCTGGTGCGGATGGGTAACCGGGAAGTGGTGCTGCGGCGCCCACCCTTTGGCAGCAAGGTTCGGTCGGCGCATGACATGATGCGCGAATATCGCGTGCTGTCGAAACTGCACACGGCCTATCCCGTCGCGCCGAAGGCGCTGCTCTATTGCGACGATTTGTCGATTCTCAATGCGCCTTTTTACCTGATGGAGCCGATTCGTGGAGTCATTGTGCGCCGTGAACCACCTCCGGGCATTCCGTTTCCGCCGGAGACTGCACGGCGGTTGAGCGAAGCGTTGGTCGATAACCTGGCGCGTCTGCATCGCCTAGACTATGCCGCGATCGGCTTGGCGGATTTGGGCAAACCGCAGGGCTATCTCGAACGCCAGGTCAAGGGCTGGATTGAGCGTTACCACAATTCGAAGACGCACGACCTTCCAGAAGTCGAACGTATTTCGGCATGGCTCGCCGAACGAATGCCGGCGAGCCAGGAGAAGGCACTGATCCACAACGACTACAAGTATGACAATGTTGTGCTCGATCCGAACGACGTGACCAAGATCGTGGGGGTTCTGGATTGGGAGATGTGCACGCTGGGAGATCCCCTGACGGATCTGGGAACGGCACTCGCGTATTGGACTGATCCGCAAGATTCGGAAGAGTTTCAGGAAATTCGCAGCGCGCCGACCACGCTGCCGGGCACACTGACGCGGGCGCAGTTGGTTGAGCGCTACGCGGCCGCAACCGGCCGCGATCCCGGCGACATGATCTTCTATCTAACGTTTGCCCGCTTCAAAGTCGCAGTCATCATTCAGCAGATCTACTTCCGCTACGCCCAGGGATTAACGCACGACGTGCGCTTCGCGGCGATGCCACAGCGAATCCACACCTTGCTGCGCGCCTCGTGGCATTGCGCGGAAAGCGGGACGATATGAGTTCCGGCTCACTGCGGATAGTAGCGGACCAGCCACTCGGCAACACAGCAGGGCTTGCTGGAGGACTGACTCTCGACATGGATGAGGAAGGCGGCGTCCACAAACTCGGACGACGCCTTCGCCGAAAGCAGGGTGACGCGAGCCCGAACCGGCGAACCGGCGTGAACGGCCGAGGGAAAGCGAACTCTGTTCAGGCCGTAGTTGATGGTCATCGCGACGCCCGAACGGATCTGGATTGCTTGTTTGAGAAAGTAACTCAGCAGCGAAAGAGTCAGAAAACCATGAGCGATGGTGCCGCCGAAGGGCGATTCATGCTCGGCGCGCTCCGGGTCCAGGTGAATCCATTGACGGTCTTCGGTGGCGTCGGCAAATTTTTGGATACGATCCCGCGTGATGACGAACCAGTCGGTCGCGGGGAATTCGCGTCCTTCCCACTGTTTCAACGAATTCACATTCTCAATCTCAAAGGGTGGCATAGGAGTATTTCATGACGACATTAACAGACATTCCGCGTAAGACAACAAAAGGAACGGCGTTTCTGATGGAAGAGTCGGCACCGCAAGACATTTTTACGCCCGAAGATTTGAGCGAGGAACATCTCGCCGTCGGCCGCATGGTGGACGAATTCTGGGCCAACGAAGTGGAACCGAATTTGCCGGCGATCCGCGAAAAGAAGCCGGGCGTCGCCATGGCGGTGCTGCGGAAGTCGGTCGAGTTGGGGCTGACCGCCATGGCCATCCCGGAGGAGTATGGCGGCATGGCGATGGATCTGCCGTCCTTGATGGTGACGGCCGAACGCATGGGGCGGGACGGTTCTTACGGAGGCTGGCATTCGGCCCACACCGGCATCGGCACGCTGCCAGTCGTCTACTTTGGAAATGAGCAGCAGAAACGGAAATATCTTCCGAAGCTGGCCAAACTCGAGATGCTGGCCGCCTATGCGCTCACCGAGCCTCTGGCGGGATCGGATGCGTTGGCGGCGAGGACTCGCGCCGATCTTGCGCCCGATGGCAAACACTACCTGCTGAATGGACAGAAAATGTGGATCACCAACGGCGGCGCGGCTGACCTGTTCACGGTGTTTGCCAAGGTTGGCGGAGAGAAGTTTACCGCCTTTCTGGTCGAGCGAAACTTTCCTGGGGTCAGCAGCGGGGCGGAAGAACACAAGATGGGCATCACGGGCAGCTCCACCACGGCGGTTTATTTCGACAATGTTCCGGTGCCGGTGGAAAACGTGCTGGGAGAGATTGGCCGCGGGCACGTGATCGCATTCAACATCCTGAACATCGGACGGCTGAAACTGGGTCCGGCCACGGTAGGAGCCGCGAAAAACGTGCTGGCGATTTGCCTGAAGTATGCCAAGCAGCGCAAGGCGTTCGGCTCGGCGATTGCCGAGTTCGGCGCAATTCAACACAAGCTGGCGGAAATGGCGATCCGGATTTTTGTGGCGGAGTCGATGGCCTGGCGCGTCGTGGGACTGATTGAGGATCAAATGCACGGCGCGTCCCCGGAATCCGCGAGCAATTCCACGCAAGAACTGAAGGCCATCGAAGAGTTCGCTGCGGAGTGCTCGATGGTCAAGATCTACGCCGCTGAAATGTTGGACTACGTGGTCGATGAAGGAGTCCAGATCCATGGCGGCTATGGATACCATCAGGACTATGCGGTGGAGCGAGCCTATCGTGATTCGCGAATTAACCGGCTATTTGAGGGGACCAGCGAAATTAACCGGTTGGTGATCACGGGCATGCCATTGAAACGCGCGGCCCGGGGACAACTGCCTTTGCTCGAGGCCGCCCGCGCCGTCGAGCAGCAAACCGAGCCGCAGCCCGGAGGCGATTCCGCCGATGCGGAGATGAGCCTGGTCCGCAATGCGAAAAGGATCGCATTGCTGACGCTGGGAGTGGCGCACCAGAAGTTTGGGGCGCAGCTTGAACGACAGCAGGAGATCATCATGAACCTGTCCGACATCATCATGGAAGTGTTTGCGATGGAGTCGAGCCTGCTGCGCAGCCGCAAACTGGAGACGTCCGGTGCTGGAGTCAATGCAGCGGATGGCTGCGCGGTGTACTTGCGCGATGCCATCGCCAGGGTCGGGCTCTCGTCGAGGACGGCGCTGAGCGCCTGCGCCCAAGGCGAGGAACTGCGACGGAACCTTTCTCGCTTAGGCGGGTTCGCCGATCACGATCCGGTGAATGCGATCGCACTGCGGCGCCAGATCGCCGGGCGGCTGCTGGCGAGCGAGCGGTATACAGTGTGAGTGGCGGATTCACAAGCTTAAGGAGGCGGCATGGCCCTCATCAATCACAAGTTTCTCCTGGCGGCGCGTCCGCTAGGAATGCCGAAGCGCAGCGACTGGACGTACACCGAAGAACCGGTCGGCGAACCGAAGGACGGCGAACTGCTGGTTCATGTGTTGTACATATCGCTGGATCCGGCGATGCGCATCTGGATTAATGCCATGCGTTCGTACATGCCGCCGGTGGGCATTGGAGAGGTGATGCGGGCGCTGGGCGTGGGGATCGTAACGGCATCGCGCAACCCACAGTTCGCGGTGGGTGATCACGTTTCCGGAATGTTCGGAGTGCAGGAGTATGCGCTGACCGACGGCCGCGGAGTCACGAAAGTCGACACGAGAGTCGCGCCGTTGCCAAGGTATCTCAGCGTGCTCGGCATGCCAGGCATGACCGCGTATTTCGGGCTCCTCGACACGGGCCAGCCAAAGCCGGGCGAGACGGTGGTGGTCTCAGCCGCAGCGGGAGCCGTGGGTGCGCTGGTGGGACAGATTGCCAAAATCAAGGACTGCCGGGTGGTGGGCATCGCAGGAGGAGCCGAGAAGTGCCGCTACATCGTGCAGGAACTGGGCTTCGATGCGGCCATCGATTACAAATCCGAAGACGTAAGATTGTCTCTGCACAAGCATTGCCGGGAGGGTATTGACGTCTATTTCGACAATGTGGGTGGCGCGATTCTGGACGCGGCGCTGGCGCAACTCAGGCTGCACGCTCGGATTGTGATCTGCGGGGCGATTTCGCAATACAACAATACCGGCCCGATTTACGGGGCCCAGCAACTACCTGTCTCTGTTGTCGAATCGCGCCACCATGAAGGGCATGCTGGTGTTGGACTACGTCGATCGCTACCCGCAAGCTGGAGCCGAAATGGCGGGCTGGATGGCGGCAGGCAAGCTCAAGTCGCGCGAGGATATTGTGGAAGGACTTGCAACCTTTCCCGAAACTTTGCTCAAGCTTTTCAAAGGTGAGAACTTGGGGAAGCTGATGTTGAAAGTGGGCTAGGCTGGAGAGCCTCTGATGGCGTTCATCGAGAATCAAGGGACGAAGATTTATTGGGACGAACAGGGGCAAGGCGCGCCGGTTCTGCTGATCATGGGGCTCGGGTATGCATCGTGCATGTGGCATCGCACGCGCCCGCTGTTGTCGCAACATTTTCGTACGCTGGCATTTGACAATCGAGGCGTGGGACTCAGCGACGTTCCCCCCGGGCCGTATTCGATTGCCACGATGGCATCGGATGCGGCCGCGGTTCTGGACGCCGCCTGCGTCTCCGACGCCCACGTGTTCGGCGTTTCGATGGGCGGCATGATTGCGCAAGAATTCGCGCTGCAATATCCGGCGAGGACGCGTTCGTTGATTCTGGGCTGCACCTCAGGCGGCGGACTTTCGGCGGTGCGCGCCGAGAGCAAGGTGCTCGATGTGCTGATGGCGCGCGGCATGACGCTGGAGCAAGCGCGAGAAGCCATCCTTCCCTACATTTATGACGCGGCCACGCCGCGAGAGAGGATCGAAGAAGATGTCAGCCTGCGCCGCCCCTGGTTCCCCTCCGAGGAGGGCTATATGGCCCAACTGCGGGGGATTCTGGCATGGGAGGCCTACAGCCGAATCGCTCTGATCACAGCGTCCACTTTGGTCATCCATGGAAAGTCGGATGCGCTGATTCCCCCAATCAACGGGGAGATGATTGCAAGGCGTATTCCAGGCGCGAGACTCGTCCTGCTCGAGCACGCGAGTCACATTTTTCTTACCGATCAGACCCAAGCGGCGCACCAGGAAATACTCGAATTTCTTTTGTCGCAGGGCGGCCGAGAAGCGGACCCGCCAACAGGACGGTCATAGGCCATTTCATGGGCGAAAACTGACTCCAAATCGACATTCTCCACAGGCATACCTCATCATCAAAATAATTCATTTGATGAATTTCGCGAACGCGGATACGCTCGCGCCAATCATAAGTACGCCGCTCTCTGAAACGGCAAGAGCGTGGGGAATGGTTTGCTCTGGTTCATTAGATCCAAAGAACTGGGAAAGCTCGCGCAAGACAATGCCGGCCTGGAAAACATTCAGCAGGTTGGAAGAGCGCGGCTGCATGCCGATTTTTGCGAACAAAGCAGTTTGGATGGTCGTGCGCCTTCACGCTGCGGGGCCCGTTCCTGGAAGTAGGAGAATCCTATGAAGTCACTCACATGTGTTTTTGTGTGCTTCCTGTTCGCAACCTTAATGGCATACGGGCAGGGCGTGGGCACGTCGGGAGAGATCACTGGAACGGTAAGCGACGCTTCCGGCGGGGTTGTGCTCAAAGCTACGGTCAATGTGGTGGATACACAGACCGGTCTGACGCGCACGGCCGCCACGAATAGTACGGGGCAGTTCCGAGTTACGGGGCTGTCGCCTGCCACTTACGACATCAGCGCGCAAATGCCGGGTTTTGCGTCGGAGATTCGAAAAGGTGTCACCGTCGCCGTCGGGCAAACGGTCATTTCGGATTTCAAGCTGAAGCCGTCGCAGGTGGCGACGGTGGTCGAGGTGACGGACCGGCCGCCGGTGGTGGAAACGGAACGCGGCAGCCAAGCCAACACCATCTCACAACAGTACATCGCCGACCTGCCGATTGACCGGCGCGATTACCTTACGTTTACTTTGCTTGCACCCGGGGTCTCCGATGCCACCCGGCTGGCGGGCGACCAGGATTTCCGAGTCGCACAAACACCGCAGAGCGGACTTTCCTTCTACGGCAGCAACGGAAGAGGAAACAGCGTCACGGTGGACGGTGGTGAGACCTCAGGCGATAGCGGCGGTCAGCGCCTTACGGTGGGCCAAGACGCAGTGCAGGAATTCCAAATCAATCGCAGCAACTATGCCGCGGAACTGGGGTCAGCCACGGGTGCGTCGATCAATATTGTGACCAAGTCCGGGACCAACACTGTGCATGGTACTGTCTTTGGTTTTTTCCGCAACGACGCCATGGACGCCGCGAATCCGTTTTCCTTCAGCCAGGCACTGCAGCCGGGCCAGACCTTTAACCCGGCCAACCCCGACTCGCTCGGCAAGCCGATGAAGGATTCTTTGACTCGTCAGCAATTCGGGGGAAGCCTGGGTTTCCCGATTAAGAAAGATAAGACGTTCTTGTTTGCTTCTTTCGAAGGCTTGCGGCAGGACGCGCAGAACGCAGTCCCCTTGTTGACGAACACCGATATTTTCCGTCCGACGGCGGCGCAGGATGCCATTATTGCGGGTTTGGCGAGTTCCCCGGCACCCGTAACGTGCTTCACCGGTCTAGTGCTGCCGGGAAATATTTGTGCCTTTGCGTTGCAGAGCGTTTTGACCATAAATCCCAATCCGAACCCTCCGTTCGCAACCCCGGGCCAGACCGCACTGAACGGCTTCCTGGTAAACCAGTTTGAAAACCAGGGTGGACTTTTTCCATTCAACACGCGGGAATACCTGGCGTCGGGACGTTTGGATCACCGTTTCAGTGTGAACGACGAGATTTCCGTTACCTACCGGTACGGACACGATCTGGAGCAGTCGCCGACGGTGCAGTCGCTTACCGCTTTTTCGGCGGGAAATTCGATCCACGACTACGACAATAATCTACAAGGGGCTTGGTATCACCAGCTCAGCTCGACAGCTCAGAACGAGTTCCGGGCGCAGTGGGATTACTGGCACTTTAACGTGCTTCCCAACGAGCCGGGACAGGTGGGGCTGCAGATTCCGGGCTTTATCAACAACCTGGGATCGAACATTTTCCTGCCCAACCTCACCATCCTGCGGCGCTACGAATTCGCAGACAATTTTACTTTGATCCGCGGCCGTCACACCCTTAAGTTCGGCGGCTACGAACTGCTCCGCGGCAATCACACGGAATCGCACACGTTTTTCCCGGGTCGCTTTGTATTCGGGTCGCTCCCCGGAGGTTTGATCAGCCCACAGCTTGCCAGCACAACGGTCAACCCGTTGCAATCGGCGTCCTTGGGGCTGCCTCAGGTTTACCAGCAAGGGTTCGGAAATCCGACGTACCCGTATTACACGCGGCCGCTAACCGCCCTATACGCCCAGGACTCCTGGAAGATCGCGCCAAATTTTACTCTGGACTATGGTCTCCGCTACGAACTGGACACCGAATTCGCACCTTTGACCACGTATAAGAAGGACTTTGCCCCCCGGGTTTCCTTCGCGTGGGACCCCTTCAAGGATCACAAGACCGTGATTCGTGGAGGGTACGGAATCTTCTACGGACCGGTGGACGTCCAGATTCCCGACGTTGACTTAAGCCTGGGCGTTGTGAACAAGAATAAGTCCGCGGTCGAGAACCGGGCAGGAGCCGGCCAAGTCGCAAACCTGACCACGATCTGCGGGTTCTCACAGTTCGGGATACCGATAATCCCCGGCAATGGCTCCAGCCCTTGCAACCGGGAAATTTCCATTTATGTGGATCCGATCACTCCGACCGGTATCCCCGGTTTACAAACCGCGCCGGCGGTTTTCCAGACCCTCTTCGCACAGGGATTGATTCAGTGCACAACCCCGACCCCGGGAAATTATGCCTGCATTACGCCGGCCGCTGTAGCCCCGCTGGGAATCAACGTTACCAATAGCGGTCCCGTCGGTCCGCTGCAGGTAGTTTTCGTGAACCAGCCGGGCTATCGCCCGCCGATCGCACAGCAGGTTTCCGTGGGAGTTGAACGCGAGATCGCATCTGGGTTCTCTATTTCTCTCAGCGGCATCTATTCTCATACACAGAGACTCCCGGTCGCAATCGATACCAACCTGCTGCCGGCGCCATTCAGCACGGTGACTCTGGCCAATGGCCAGACGGCTTCGTATCGCAACTGGAATACGAGTCCGGCGGCTGATCCGCTGGGTGGCACGGAGGGCCTCCCGTGCGCGACCACGCAATGCGTGGTGAATCCGCTGGTGGTACAGAACAACCAATACAGTTCCGCGGCCTACGCTCTTTACGAGGGCGGTATCGTGGAAGTCAAAAAGCGCTTCAGTAACCACTTCACCTTGTTTGGGAATTACACCTTCAGCAAAGGTTTTGACACATCCACCGATTACAACTCGGACTACGGGCCGCAAGATCCCACCAACATCAACATCGACCGTGGGCTTTCCGAGTTTGATGAGCGGCATAAGGTAGTGATCGCAGGAGTGATCGACAGTCCCTGGAAGCAGAGTATTTTGTCGGGTTTCCAGTTGGCTCCGATCTTCTCGTACCATAGTGGACACCCTTTCAACTTGTTGGCGGGCGGCGAGGTGAACGGCGACAATCACACCACCAATGAGCGTCCCATCGGAGCCCCACGCGACACCGGGCTGGGCCCGAATTACGTCGACTTCGACATGCGCTTAAGCTGGGGACACAAACTGGGAGAGAGAGCCAACCTGCAAGTTACGGCGGAAGGATTCAACATTGCGAACCGGACAAATTTTGCCAGCGTAAATAACGAGGTAAGCCCGCTTTTCGGCTTAACCCCGGGGTTCACTACGTTCGACGTCCATGGGATTCGACCGGGCACAGCGCTTGCCGGTGGCGGGACGGCTACTTCCAGTACGCCGCTGGCGTTCACCTCCGCCTTGCCCAAGCGCCAGGTCCAACTGGGCGTGCGCTTTACGTTCTGAAGCCGGCGCGCTCCCTCGCCCGCACTCAGGCCGATGCCACGTCCCTGGCGCTGTATTTCCTCAGTTCGAGCTTCGCAATCAAGGCGCGATGGACTTCGTCCGGGCCGTCCGCGATGCGCAGCGTGCGGATGGTGGCATAGAGTTCGGCCAGCGGAACATCGTCAGAAACTCCCGCAGCACCGTGCATTTGAATTGCCCTGTCGATAATCTCTAGCGCAATGTTGGGAACAGCGACTTTGATCTGGGAGATTTCGCTGCGCGCTCCTTTGGTGCCGACTTCATCAATCATCCAAGCAGCCTTGAGCGTAAGCAGACGGGCTTGCTCCAGCATGATTCGGGCGTTGGCAATGACATCGGCGTTGGCGCCCAGTTCGGCCAGTGGTTTGCCAAAAGCTACGCGATGCAGCGAGCGGCGGCACAAAAGTTCAAGCGCGCGTTCGGCGGCTCCCAGCGTGCGCATGCAGTGATGAATGCGGCCGGGGCCGAGGCGGCCCTGCGCGATTTCGAAACCGCGGCCCGGTCCGGCGACGACGTGGTCCAAAGGTACCCGGACATTGGTAAAGCTAACTTCGCCGTGACCGAAGGGCGAGTCATAGGAGCCGAACACCGGCACCATGCGCTCGATCTTGACGCCGGGAGCGTCGATCGGCACCAGGACCATGGAATGACGCCGGTACTTGACGGCGGAGCGATCGGTGATACCCATGAAGATGAGCAGCCGGCAATGGGGATGGCCCACCCCGGAACTCCACCATTTGCGTCCGTTGAGGACGACGTGGTCGCCGTCGATCAGAGCCGTGGCCTGCATGTTCGTAGCATCCGAAGAGGCTACGTCTGGTTCTGTCATGCAGAAGGCGGAATGAATCTCGCCGGCCAGCAGCGGCGTGAGCCAGCGCAGCTTTTGCGCGGCCGAGCCGTATTTCGCCAGCACTTCCATGTTGCCGGTGTCAGGTGCATTGCAGTTGAAGACCTCGGGCGCAATCGAGCAGCGTCCGGTGATTTCCGCCAAGGGTGCGTATTCTACATTGGTCAGGCCAGCTCCATATTCTTTGTCGGGGAGAAACAGATTCCACAGGCCCGCCGCCCGCGCCTTGGCCTTCAAAGTCTCCATGACCGGAGGCTGCTTCCATTGACGCCAGTTGGGAAGATTCTGCAGTTGCGCGCAATACTCAGGTTCCGCGGGCAAAACGTGTTCTTGCATGAACGCCGAGAGGCGTTGAACATAGCTCTGGGCTCTCGGTGATGGGGAAAAGTCCATTGGTGCGCTGCTGATATCCGCTGGTCCCGCTTGCCTTCTAGCCTAGCGACTGCAGCAGAATTCTCCTAATGAATCCTACGAATCCTGTAGTATATGCGGCGTGCATTTAAGTCAGGTTGACCTGAACCTGTTTGTGGTGCTGGAAGCCATCTATCGCGAGGGCAACATTACTCGCGCAGGCCAGCAACTGAACCTTACCCAACCCGCGATCAGCCATGCGCTGAAGAGACTGCGTGATCTTCTGCAGGACCCGCTTTTTGTCCGCCAAGGGCCGCACATGGTGCCGACGCCGTTCACGCGGAACATGATTGAGCAAGTGCGGCAGGCGCTGCAAATCCTGGAAGTCAATCTCAGCCAGAGTCGCAATTTCGTTCCCGAACACACGCGGCGGAATTTTCACCTGTCGTTGTGGGAATACGCCGAAGCTCTGATTCTTCCCTCGTTGCTGCGACGCCTGACGCATGCTGCTCCCGGCATGTCGATCACGACGGCGCGGGTCAAGCGCAGAGATCTGGAGACCGAACTGGCCAGTGGTGCGGTCGATCTGGCCATCGACATCCCCATGACGATGAGCGATCGCATTCGGCATAAATGGCTCCTGAACGACTCATTCGTGGTCATCGCCCGGCGAGCTCATCCCGCGATCGCGAACAAGCTCGACCTGGATACTTATCTGGCGCAGCGCCACATTCAGGTCTCATCGCGGCGCCATGGTCCCAGCCTGATTGACGTGGAACTTAGCCGGCGGGGGCTTCGCCGGCAGGTGTTTCTGCGCAGCCAACACAACCTCACGGCCTGCATGGTGGTGAGTAAGACCGACATGCTGCTGACCTTGCCGGAGCGCCACGCGCAACTGCTGAACACGGTTTTGATGAACCAGGTGCATCCCTTCCCGCTCCAAGCGCCCCGTCTTGAAGCCCACTTGTACTGGCACGAGAGTGCGGAGAATGATCCCGCAAACCGCTGGCTGCGGGAGGAAATCGAAAAGGTCCTGGCCCCGGCGCCCCGAGCGCCGAGAACGGCGCGCATACCCGGTAGCAAACGGCGCCGAGCCGACTCGACGGTGGAGTCCGGCCGCCCATCCCGATCTGGCGTCTCCAGAGGCTATTAACTGTTGAGTTACTATAGGTTAACCCCCCACCCCCTGATCTTTTGGAATCATGGGGTTAGGGCCGGACCACCACCAAAATCTTTGAGTTTACAGGACTTATACGCAAAATATTCCAGGCAAAGGACTTAGGGTCTATTCTGTTGCCAGAGCTAAGTGGCAAACTATACAGTTAGCGGCTTGGGCGGGGCAAAGTCAAGCGCAGAAAATGGGAGGGTGGGACGAGTTTCCCGTTTTGGGAGATAGGGGGTAGCCGTGGTCGCGGTTGGACGGGCGAAGACGCCCGTCCTCCATAAGTAATGTGCCATTTGACTGGTGGCCATGACCTCGCTGCCGATGACTGTCAGTGAAGCGAGGCTGAGATCTTGGAATTGTTCAAACCAAAAACGTTCATCGATTCAGTGTTCTCTGCCGGCAGCGACGAGCACGTCATACCCCAGTCAGAGGAGGCAACTGCGATGCGACTTGATGGGCAACCCGCGACCGGGGCCAAAGGTGCGAACTCACCGGTGCGACGACATCCGCGCACCTTACACAGTGTCCCGTTCGTTCTCCGTCACTTAACTCAGGACGACATCCAGGCGACGCGGGGTATCAGCCTTGACATCAGTGAAGGCGGAGTCGGCGTTCTGGTGCAAGGTGGGTTACTGCTAGGGGAGACGGTGGAAATGGATATCCGACTGCGAGAGCATGAGCTGCGAACGGTTGGCATCGTGCGATACACGTGCAGCGCCCGGTCAGGGTTTGAGTTTTTGAGGCTGACGGCGGCGGAGCGGCTGCAGATCGCGAAGGTGGTCGGGAGCTGTTAGAGAGCGCATGTCGGCTCACTTGGGGATAGTTGCAGCGTGCCGCTTTTCGGAAAGCGGCATTCGCCCGGACCCTACGTAATCTGACACTTTGCTGACAAAGGCAGCGGAGCTGCCGATAAAAGCCTTGTGAGGCCAAGCCGGGATCGTGGAATTTCTCAGACCATTACTTTCACTTTCTACTAATTTCATGCCCCGCGCGGGTATGGCTACCACTTGTGCCAAAAGGACGGAGCAGGTAGCGGCCACCAAGTGATCGTGGTAGGCTCTGGGTTGGTTGCAAGCAGGACCAAAGTGTTGGCTCAGATCCTGCCGACGAAGTGACCATGAAGTCTGTTCCATGGCTACCCCTGGGAATCCGCTTCGCGCCCGGCAAATTCTGCACGCTCTGATCGTCGAGGATATCCCCGCCGACGCGGAGCTGATCGCGCACGAACTGCGCCGCAGCGGCTTCGATGTGACCTGGGAACGGGTGGACACCGAGGCCGACTACCTGGCGCAGCTCGCGAAAGCACCAGAGATCATCCTGGCGGACTATGCTTTGCCACAGTTCAGCGGGCTCCGGGCTCTGCAATTGCTCGAGCAGCAAGGGCTGACCATTCCCTTCATCGTGGTGTCGGGCACGGTCGGTGAGGAAGCGGCTGTGGCGGTGATGAAGCAGGGCGCAGCCGACTACGTTCTGAAAAGCCGCCTGGGCCGGCTTGGGCCTGCGGTCATGCGCGCCTTGCAGGGCGAGAGGAAAATCGCCTACTTCTCCATGGAGATCGCGCTGGAGTCGGCCATTCCCACCTACAGTGGAGGGCTAGGCGTACTGGCGGGCGACACCATCCGCTCGGCCGCCGATCTGCAAGTGCCCATGGTGGCCATCTCGCTGCTGCATCGTGCGGGACACTTTCATCAGCGCTTCGACGCCACCGGCTGGCAGAGGGAAGAGCCGGTGGAATGGAAGGTGGAGGAGTTTCTGGCCGAGATGCCGGCCAGAACAACGCTCACGCTCGAAGGGCGAAAGGTGTGTCTGCGGTGCTGGAAGTACCAGGTGCAGGGTATCGGCGGTTACTCCGTCCCCGTCTATCTGCTCGATACGGATCTGCCCGAAAACAGCGAATGGGATCGGAAGCTGACATCCGTTCTCTATGGCGGCGACTCGCGATACCGTCTATGTCAGGAGGTGGTGCTGGGCATCGGCGGAGTGCGCATGCTGGGCGCGCTGGGCTACGAAAGCATTGACCGGTTTCATATGAACGAGGGCCACGCCAGCCTGCTCACACTGGAACTGTTGCAGGAGGAAGTCACCAAGGCGGGACGAAATCACATTGCCATTAGCGACCTGGCCTCCGTCCGGCAGAAATGTATCTTCACCACGCACACGCCAGTTCCGGCTGGGCATGATCAATTCGCATTGTCGGCCTTAGGCACATCCCTTGGATTTCGAGCAGATCTTTCCGACGTGCTGGATGCGGACATGGCGGTCCGAGTGTTTGGGCGGCATGAGCCGCCGGGAGGGGCGAAATCCATCTCGGGCGGCGAGGCCAAGCTCAACATGACTTACCTGGGCCTGAACATGAGCCGCTATGTAAACGGAGTGGCCAAGCGGCATGGGCAAGTATCGCGGATGATGTTTGCGGGCTACCATATCGACGCCATTACAAATGGGGTTCACGCCGCTACCTGGACGTCGCCGCATTTTCAGGCGCTCTATGATCGCTATATTCCCGATTGGCGGCAGGATAACTTCAGCTTGCGCCACGCTGAGAGCGTTCCGCAAGCGGATATATGGGAAGCCCACCAGCGAGCCAAGACAGAATTGCTGGCGTACGTGAATGAGAAACATACGCCAGCGCTGAAGCCGGATGTCTTCACCATGGGATTCGCCCGCCGAGTCACGGCGTATAAGCGGGCTGACCTGGTATTCACGGATTTGGAACGCCTAAAGAAGGTTGCGGCCGCATCGGGTGGTCTGCAACTGATTTATGCGGGCAAAGCGCATCCCAGCGACGAGGAAGGCAAGCGGCTCCTCCGCCGGATTCTGGAGCTGGAAAAAGTGCTGGATGGCAGCGTCACCGTTGCCTTTCTCCCGAACTACGACCTGGCATTGGCGAAGCTCATTACGGCCGGAGTCGACCTCTGGCTCAATACGCCCCAGCCGCCACTGGAGGCGTCGGGGACAAGCGGAATGAAGGCTGCTCTGAACGGCATTCCCAGCTTGAGCATCGTCGATGGCTGGTGGATGGAAGGACTCATTGAAGGCGTTACGGGCTGGGCAATTGGCGACGAGAACCGGCAGCGGGAGGACGAAAGCAGCGGCCAACGCGATGCTGCCTCGCTCTACGATAAGTTGGAACGCGTGATCATTCCTATGTTCTACGGCAGGGAGCGCTTTATCGAGGTCATGCGGCACGCCATCGCGGTGAACGGTTCTTTCTTCAATACCCAGAGAATGCTGCAGCAGTATGTGTTGAGTGCCTACTTCCGTTGAGGCACCGGGGAATTCTAGTCTATGTGGGGACGGGTCTTCGACCCGTCCAGGCGGAGCAAAGCTCCGCAGGCCCTTGGGTCGCAGCATCGCCCGTAGCCTGATTAGATAACGGGTCGGCTCCTAAACGACCGAGTAGACTTGGTGGGCTCAAACCAACCAAGGCGCGGACCAACGGAGCCGAACACCGTATCGAATCAGGCAGCTCCTTGTCAACTACAACTTGAACGCCCGATCGGCCACCCAGCCCGCTGCCCAGACGTTGGCTCCGTCGAATGCCAAGCGTTGCAGACTTCCGTTCAGAAGTTTTGCTAGCAGGACGACCCCATCGCTGGGTCGCATCTCCACGATGTACGGCCCAGCAGTGAGCCACAGATTCACTCCGTCAAAGGCAATGCCGGAACCATCGGCACTGCCGACACTGTAGACTCCCAGCACCTTCCCGTCGCTGGCCCGCAGTTTGGTCACGGAACTGCCGCCGTTCGGTACCCAGATGTTCGCCCCATCGAAAGCCAGGACGGAAAACGTAGCCTGCACCTTGAACGTACCCGCCTGCTTCCCGTCTAGGTGGAACCGGGTCACGGTGTCGAAGTTAGCCACCCAGATGTAGGTTCCATCGAACACGATCCCTCCCGGAGGCCCGTTGTCGGCAAACGTGCCCAGGTTCTTGCCGTCGCTGGCCCGCAGCTTCGTGACTGAGCTACCCTGGCTGTTGGTCACCCAAATGGCCTCTCCGTCAAAAGCGGCGTAATACGGCACCTGGCCCACGGCAAACTCGCCCAAGTTCGTGCCATCGCTGGCTCGCAGCTTCGTCACCGTGTTCGGGAAACTGTTCACCACCCAGACGTTGGCTCCGTCAAACGCCGCACCCATCGGAGCCCCGCCCACGTTGAACGTGCCCAGCACTTCGCCATCATTGGCTCGCAACTTCGTGACGGTGTTGTCACCGTTGTTGGTTACCCACATGTTCGCCCCGTCGAAGGCGAGGCCAAACGGATTGTCGCCAACCTTGAAGCTGGTGGTCAGGTTCGCCGGATACCACTTCAGCAGCGCCACCTTCAGCGGCTTCAACGGCGGAGGCGCTCCCCCACCCTGCACCAGCGACGGGGCCCCTGCTTCCTGCGCCCGGACGGCAATGAAGCTCGCCATCGCCACCACAACGACAAACAGCGAAATCGAAACTACTACCCGCGCTTTCATGATTTGTTACCCCCCAAGGGTTCGGCCCGATGATGCCCAATGAAGACGTAAATCAAAAACATCGGAGACGGACGGTCATGCCCAAAAGCGGGGTCCCGCAACCAGCGGCCCGGGCCAGGCCGGCTGGAAGCTTAGAAAGTGAGAAAGACTGTACCACCGACTCGACCCGCCGTCCATTGCAAAGACGCGAACCACAGGGAGTAATTTCCCACAGGATTGCAAGCCCGGCGGGTGGCTCATCATGGTGAAGAGCTCTTTTTCTTGACTGACTCGTTTCCGAGCGATTGGGAGCGCAATGGCAAGGATCAAGAGCTGGGAAGGATCATGCGCACCTACTGGGTGCAGTTCGCGAGAACCGGCGATCCCAATGCTGCCGGTATGCCTGATTGGCCTGCATATGATGAGCATTCCGACCAGTATTTCGAACTCGGCGGACGGTTCGGCTCGCGCCCGGCTGCTGAACGTCTGCGAGCCCTTGAGGGAATTATGAAGCAAGCCCTTACAATCCAACCTCCTCATTGAGTCGAACTTCCTCGCTCTGCAATCGCGATCAAGGTGCGGCGCAAACATGGGGCCAGATTGTCAAAGATCTTATATTAAGCTGCAAGATAATATACAGTTACACGTATTATCTGCGTTGAAAAACGCAGTCAAGGGGAGGAACCGGCGTGCGCCGGTCACGGCGGCTGCTCGCGCATCAGGCTGGAGTCGTTGCGGATCAGCCCTTCCACAGGTCCGGCGAACCTTGCAGCCTGCCCGCTGAGCGACCTCGACGAGCAATGCCTTACACCCGCTAAAGTCTGCGCTCGCTGTGCCGATGAAAGGCTTGTTGGGCGATTGCTGTTCGGTGAACTATTTGCAGTACTTGGGGAGAGAAAGCGAAATGAAACTGACACTCGGGAAGAAACTGGGACTGGGCTTTGGAGTGATTCTCGCTTTGATGGTGTTCAGCGCTACGATGGCCTACCTAAAATCGGCCGACATTAGGCAAAGCCAGGACATGACGCTCGGGCTGCGTGTCCCATCGCTCGAAACCGCTAGAAAGTTGCAGCGGGATCTGAACCAGGCGCAGAGCAAAGGTCGCCAAGTGATTCTGGCGGGAACAGAACCGTCCCGGAAGGAAGCGGCAAAGAAACTATTCGATGACAATTGGGGCGAGATCGAAAAGGACATGACCGAGATGGACGAATTGGCCCCCAAATGGATTCTTCAGGCGAACCGTGACCGAGTGGAAGACATCAAGAAGCAACTTCCCTTGCTGCGTGCAGCCCAGGAGACTGCAATGACTCATGCCGCTGGCAGCGAGCGTGATTCGGTCATCAAGGCGGGAAACGAATTCGCCGACCAGGCGACACCGGCCACGGAGGCGATCAAGAAATCGCTGCGAAGTATGGCGGATGATTTCGTCACGCGATTGGACCAGAACCGGGAGGACTTGCATACGGAAAACCGCTCGCTCAACCTGACCATCGCCCTGACTACGTTCGCGGCGCTGGGCATCGGGATCTTCGTTGCAGTTTTCCTGAGCCGCGGCATCTCTGGCGCAACCCACTCAGTCCTAATTCAGGCAGAAGCCATCGCGGCGGGAAACTTGACGCTTGACGACCTGACGGTCCGCAGCCAAGACGAACTCGGTGACCTGACCACTGCGATCAACAAGATGAGTAGCAGCCTAAAAAGCATGATCCTAGCCATTCGGGAAAATGCGATGCAGGTAGCCAGCGCGAGCGAGGAACTGAATACCACCAGCCAGCAGATCACCGCCAACTCCGAGGAAACCTCGGCGCAAGCCGACGTGGTCTCCAAGGCGGCCGGGACGGTCAGCCAGAACCTGCAGACCGTTGCCACTGGAGCCGAAGAGATGGGGGTCAGCATCAAAGAGATCGCCAAGAACGCCACCGAGGCTGCGAAAGTGGCAACCTCGGCGGTTAAGTTGGCCGAAACCACTACCACCACGGTATCCAAGCTGGGCGATTCTTCCACTGAGATTGGGCAAGTCATTAAGGTCATCACTTCGATTGCGCAGCAGACCAATCTGCTGGCTTTGAACGCAACCATTGAAGCCGCCCGCGCCGGCGAGGCAGGCAAGGGTTTTGCGGTGGTGGCCAACGAAGTGAAAGAACTGGCCAAGGAGACTGCGAGGGCTACCGAAGACATCAGCCGTAAGATCGAAGCCATCCAGGCTGACACCAAAGCAGCGGTCGATGCCATCGCATCAATTAGCGGGGTGATCCATCAGATCAACGATATCTCGAGCACGATCGCCACGGCGGTCGAGGAGCAGAACGCGACCACCAACGAGATGTCACGCAACGTGAGCGAAGCGGCGCACGGCAGTGGCGAAATCACCAGCAACATTGCCGGCGTGGCCCAGGCAGCGGAAGGTACGACGCGGGGCGCCAGCGATACCCAGAAGGCGTCGCAGCAACTGGTGGAGACGTCGGCACAACTGCGCCGGTTGGTCGAGCAGTTCAAGGTCGAGGCCAGCGGAAACGGCAGGTCAGCGGCTCCGGCGCACAGCAGGGCAGCGCATGCGGGTTCGTAGCCTCAATCGGGGTTGATGGCTAGCAAGCCGCGTCTGGCCACATTCCTCGGATGCTTGGTTACGAAAGGGGGAGGATAAGAAGGAGCCCTTCGGATTCAATCCCTCTGTTGCCGAGGTGGGAACCGACGGCTCTAAAGCCAGCTCGATTTCTCGCCGAAGGTATAGCTAAGGATTCAACTATGACTCTCAAAACGAAGTTCCGGGGAATGATTGCGGTTTCTGCCACCGGGTTGTTAGCCGTGGCCGGCTTTTGGATTCACGGCCAACACTCCACCCTGCTGGCGGAAAAGATGCAAAAAACGAAGAACCTGGTCGAGGTGCCCTATTCCATCCTTGAACGGCAATACCAACTAGAGACGGAAGGAAAGATCAGCCGGATTGAGGCGCAACGACGGGCGATTGAAGCCATCAAGCCCATGCGCTACGCAGGGGGCAACTATTTCTGGATCAATGATGAGCATCTCATGATGATCATGCATCCCATCAAGCCAGAGATGGACGGCACCGATCTCACGTCCTTTAGAGACCCTTCGGGAAAGGCTATCTTTGTTGAATCTGTCAAGGCAGCGCAAGCCTCGGCTGGCGGCTACGTCTACTATCTCTGGCCGAAGCCGGGTAACGAGCAGCCTGTGGCCAAACTTTCCTTCGTTAAGAAGTTCGCCCCCTGGGGCTGGGTAATTGGAACCGGAGTCTACATTGACGATGTAGATTCAGCGTGGCGGGAAAGCGCTCTCACTGCGCTGGGGCTTTCCCTGGCCTGCATGGTGCCGCTAGTGGTCGTGTCCGTGGCGACCTCGCGCTCAACCTTCCTCCGTTTAAGCGACATGGTCGAGCGCTTCAAGGACGTGGCGGAAGGCGAAGGCGACCTGACCAAACGGATTCCGATTACCAAGCAGGATGAAATCGGAGAGCTGGCGAAATGGTTCAACGTTTTCCTGGACAAACTGCAGGACATGATCAAATCCATTACCACTGCGGCACAACAGGTGGGCGGCGCCAGCGAGGATGTGTCCAACACCAGCCAGCAGATCTCCGCCAATTCGCAGGAAACATCCGCCCAGGCGAATGTCGTTTCCACGACCGCCGAGCAGGTCAGCCAAAATCTTCAGACGGTTGCGACCGGCGCCGAAGAGATGGGCGCCAGCATCAAGGAAATTGCCAAGAACGCCACGGAGGCGGCTAAAGTGGCCACCGCGGCGGTGGCGGTAGCAGAGACTGCCACGGCCACGGTGGGCAAGCTGGGCGAATCCTCGGCTGAGATCGGCCAAGTCATCAAAGTCATCACTTCGATTGCCCAGCAGACCAACTTGCTGGCCCTCAACGCCACCATTGAGGCTGCCCGCGCCGGAGAGGCGGGCAAAGGCTTTGCGGTCGTGGCCAACGAAGTGAAAGAGTTAGCCAAAGAAACCGCCAAAGCCACGGAGGACATCAGTCACAAAATCGAAGCCATCCAGACTGATACCAAGGCGGCAGTGGGCGCCATCGCGTCCATCAGCCAAGTAATCAATCAGATCAACGATATTTCCAACACCATTGCCACGGCGGTGGAAGAACAGAACGCGACCACCAACGAGATGGCGCGCAACGTGGGCGAAGCGGCGCGAGGCAGCGGCGAGATCACCAGCAACATTGCGGGCGTGGCGCAGGCGGCGGAGAGCACGTCGCGCGGAGCCACCGAAACGCAAAGCGCGGCGCAGCTATTGGTGGAGATGTCCACGCAGCTACGTACGCTGGTCGAGCAGTTCAAGACGGGGACAGATCAGCGGGCCAGCGGCCATGCCACGGCGGCCGCCCGATCTCTGGACTTTACCGTGGTCAAGACGGCTCATCGCAGTTGGCGACTCAAGCTGCGCAGCTTTCTGGACGGCCGGGAAAACCTGGTGGCCGACCGGCTCGCATCCCATCGCGACTGTGAGCTGGGCAAATGGCTGTACGCCGACGGAGGCGCGGCCTACGGCCAATGGGCTGAATTCCAGGAGCTTGAGGAAAAGCACAAGCACATGCACAACATGGTGAAGGACGTGGTCGAACTGAAACACGCGGGGAAGGCCGCGGAGGCCGAGCAGCGGTTCGCGGTGGTTTGCCAGTCCGCCGACGCGGTCGTGGCTTTGCTGACGAAATTGGAGGCCCATGTCGGGCAGTCCCAGACCCAGGGCAGGGCTATGGCCGCGGGGCGCTAGCGACGATGTGTGAATCCATCACTCACATAGCGGCGGACATGGGTGGGAGACCCACGGACGCACAGCAGAGGCCGGGGCTATCGAGGCGAGGCATTTCAACATTAGGTTGCCGCCCCGCTAAAACGGACAGACGCGGATTGTTATGACAGCCATTCGCATTCTCGTAGTGGACGATTCAGTGGTGATTCGCAAACTACTCGCGGACACTTTGTCCGAAGACCGCGCTCTGGAAGTGGTGGGTGTGGCCAGCGACGGGCGAATCGCGCTGGCAAAGATTCCACTGCTCAAGCCCGATCTGGTCACCCTCGACGTCGAGATGCCGGTGATGGACGGATTGGAAACCCTGGCAGCGCTACGCAAGATGTATCCCAAGCTGCCGGTCATTATGTTCAGCACGCTCACCGAGCGGGGCGCGGCGGCGACCCTGGATGCGCTCTCGCTGGGGGCGTCGGACTATGCCACAAAACCCAGCAATACGGGCAGTCCCGCGGTGGCACGCGAGCGCATTCGCATCGAACTCATTCCCAAGATCAAGGCGCTGTGCGGGGTAGCGCCACTGAAACTCTTGCCACTGCCCAGCTCCCGTCCAGCATTGAAAGTTCGAGTACACTCCAATCCACGCATCGAAATTGTGGCGATTGGTACTTCGACCGGCGGCCCGAACGCTTTGGCGGAAGTCTTGCCGCGAATCCCGAAGGACTTTCCTGTCCCGATTGTCGTGGTGCAGCACATGCCGCCAATTTTTACTCGCCTTTTGGCGGAGCGGCTGGCCAGCCGCTCGGCGATTCCCGTGGAAGAGGGTAGTGCCGACGCAGTTCTCTCACCTGGGCACGCCTGGATTGCGCCGGGAAACTTCCATATGAAGGTGATACGGGCGGGCCTGAACTGGCGCCTGAGCTTGAATCAGGGACCCCAGGAGAACTCCTGCCGCCCGGCGGTCGATGTGCTGTTTCGCTCGGTGGCGCTGGCCTACGGCGCAAATGTTCTGGGAATAGTGATGACCGGCATGGGCTCGGACGGTGTGCTGGGAGCGCAAGAGATTCGCGATGCCGGCGGAGAAGTCATCATCCAGGATGAAGCTTCCTCGGTGGTCTGGGGGATGCCGGGGCTGGTGCATGCCTCGGGGCTCGACGATGCCGCCTATCCTCTCGATCAGTTGGGGGCGGAGATCACGCGCCGCGTGCTGCAGAGCCGGGGTTTTCACCTCCCCGTTGAGCTGAAGATTTCTGCCGCCTTGGAGGCTCCTGCAAAATGAACCTCATCACCCAACCCGCGACTTCGCGGTTTGCCACCGCCAAGAGCAGCGAAGCGGTTGACCCGGTGTACCGGCAAATCCGCGATCTGGTGTACAAGGTTTCGGGTATCTACAAGGCCGAGGAAAAGCTTTATCTTCTGGCCGACGGCTGTGGACGGCGGATGAAACATCTGGGGACAAGGACGCCGCGCGAGTACTGGGACCAGCTCACGGCCCAGCCCAGCCGCGATGGGGAGCTTCGGCAACTGCTAAACGAAATCACTATTGGCGAGACTTGCCTGTTCCGCAGCCAGCCGCAGCTGGATGCGCTGCGGAAAGTAATCCTCCCGGAACTCGTGGCGGAAAAAATCAAACAGATCACCAAGCGGTTGCGAATCTGGAGTGCAGGCTGCTCTACCGGGGAGGAGTCTTATACGTTAGCTATGAACATGCTGGAGGAGAGTGAGGGTTTACTCAAGGGGTGGACGGTGGAGATTCTCGCGACCGACCTGAACGACCACTCCGTCGAAACCGCCAAGGCCGGGATTTACGGCGACTATGCCCTGCGGTCGACCCCGGACTATTTCAAGCGCAAATATTTTTCGACGGTTGATGAGAGAAGGCTGCAGGTACGTCCGGAGGTGAAAAAGCTGATCACCTTCAGCCGCCTGAACCTGCAGGACGACTCCAAGATGCTTTTCATGAAGGGAATGGATCTGGTTTTCTGCTGCAATGTGCTGATCTATTTTGACGGCGCCTCGAAGTCGAAGGTGATCAACCATTTTTTCACCAACCTTACTTTTGGCGGCTACTTCTTTCTCGGGACCTCGGAATCGCTGATGAAATTGAATGACCAATTTCACCTGGTCCATTTTCCGGGAACCATCGCCTATTGGAAACCATCCCTCAAGAGTGGCAAGCTATGACCGCATCCCTCGCCGCAACCATTCGTGAGCGTGTGCAGCACATAGAAATCATGCCGGCCATCCCGGCGGTCTTTCTGCCCTTGCTGCAGTTGTTGAGCAGCTCTAAGGAGGACGTGAAGGTGGACGAAGTGGTGCGGTTGGTATCGTATGACAGTACCATTGCCGCGCAATGCTTGCGGATGATGGCCTCACCCCTGTTCGGCCTGGCGCAGCCGCCCAAATCCATCAAAGGAGCGGTAATCAGCTTGGGCCTGCGGCGGGTCGAAACCATGCTTCTCACCTGTTGCCTGGGACAGGCTTTCCCAGCAAAAAAGTGGGCGTTAGACCCGGCTGTATTTTGGAGACATTCGCTGGGGTGTGCCATGGTGTGCCGGAAATTCAGCGAGAAGTTGGCCACTGCGGATGCGGAGGAGGCCTATATGGGCGGGCTCCTGCACGACATAGGGTTCATGGTGAACTGCCTGGTCTTTTCCAAGGAATTCGCGGCCGCGATGGAGCGCGCCTGCCAGGAGGGGATTCCTCTGGACGAGGCGGAACGTGCCACCATGGGATTCACGCATTGCGAAACCGGGCAGGCGCTGGCCGTGGAATGGAAACTGGCCGACGAGGTCGTCGAGGTGATCGCAAATCATCATGCCATCGAGCAAAGCCAGAGGGCGCAGCCACTGGTAGCCCTGGTGCACCTCAGCGACCTTCTCTGTCGCATGCGCGGTCTGGGTTACGGGTACTATGAACGGCACAAGGTAGACTTAATCGCCGACCCCGCATGGGCCATCCTTTTAAAGGAACACCGCGATCTCGACGGCGTAGACTTGGTCCGGTTCACCTTTGAGCTCGATGAAGCTGTCGAAGAGATCCACGCCCTGGTATCTACAGTATTGGGGTCGGCGCCGGCGCGCACCTGAGCTCGGCGCCGAAAAAGGGCGCACCATCGGGCTGCTGTGGTGAAGATGACCCGCCATCCCAGAGATGCGCGGCGGTGCCGCAATCTTAGATGCTCCGCATACCCACAAATATCGGCTCCTGATTTTGCTGGGCGCGGTGGGCAACCTTGAAGACTAGCTGTGGATCTGTAGGGAAATCACGATCGGCATGCTTTCAAACAGCAGCCTGACCTCAAGTCCAGGGAAGTCTGCCAGGGAACGCAGACTGTAGTCACTGCCGGTAATGACTGTGGGCGGGGAGAGCATACAGCCTTCCGCCAGGCCGGCGATCTTGTTCTTGAAGTTGCCCGCTACCATATTGCAGACTTCGCCGAGCGCGTCGGACACCTCTGGACCGACTTTGTCCAGGGTCACGCCTAGCATTTTGGAGGTCATGAGCGCGGCCGACTTCGCATGGCAGCGGACGCTGAGCACGCCGCACAGCTGCCCCGCCAATCCCACCATGGCAGTCACTTCCCAGGCTGGCTCCTCCGCGGTTGCTGCTACGGTCAGTTGGCAGCCCAGCATAAGCTCGAAGACTTCCCGCGTCGCCATTTCGAGCAGCGGAATCCAGGTTTCGTGGCCGCCGTCAGTAGCCAGCAACTCACTCACCGATTTCATGATTTACCTCCCAGAACGGGGACCACATGTTCCTTCACTTGCTCCGGGGTGAATGGCTTGCGGATGTAACCACGGGCCCCGCAGGACAAGGCCTGCACCACATGAGACTCGCCGCCCTCGGTGGTAATCATGACCACGGGCACGTCTTTTGCGTTGGCGACTCCCCCCAGTTGCTTGACAAACTCCAGCCCGTCCATGACTGGCATATTGATGTCACAAAGAATCAGATCGACCGGGTTTTCCTGCAGGACAACCAGCGCCTCGGCCCCGTTCCCGGCCTCGAATACCTTGGTCAGGTCGATGCCTGCCTGGCGCAGTGAGCGCTCCACGATCTTTCTCATAACCGAGGAATCGTCGACGATCAGAGCACGTATGGACATAAGGTTGTACTCATTCTCCACTCGGGGAAAGCTGCTGCTTCCGCCCTTTTGGTTCGCTGATGGGTATATCGGCACGGGGTGATGGAACTTTAGGGGGGTAGAACAGGACAGGAATCGGCGAAGCCGATACTGTCTTACCCGATCTCCAGTTGACCACCAGGCCGGAATTAGGTCTTATTGTTGGTGGACTCGTATTCACTTTCTGAAGGAGCTATTCCGATGAATCGCGTCTTTTGTGCCTTGTCTTGGCTGGTGATAGCAGTGTCATCCCTTCCATATGCAGCGCAAGTGAATCCTTACAAGGATCCCACGCCCGGCGTTTCCGGTTATCGGGCAGAGGTTTTAGCTGAGGTACGGGTTCAGGAAGACAAGTTCGCGCGACTGGCCGAGGCGATTCCCGCCGACAAGTACAACTGGCGTCCCGGCCCGGATGTTCGATCTATCGCGGAGGTATTTCTGCATGTGGCAACCGCGAATTACAACCTTCCGAAACTGATCGGCACGCCTCCGCCGGCGGGAGTAGATGTCCCCAAGCTGGAAAAATCCACGACCGATAAGGCGAAGGTCATTGGCATCCTGAAGGACTCGTTCACACACGAGCGCGATGCAATCATGAAAATGCCGGACGCGGATCTGGAAAAGAGTCTCGATTGGTTTGGCGGCAAGAACACGGAGCGAGGCATATTGCTTTTCATGACTCGCCATACCGCTGAACATCTGGGACAGTCGATCGCTTACGCCCGCTTCATCGGCATTGTTCCGCCGTGGACGGAGGACCAGCAGCGCCAGCAGCCGGCACCGCCGAAAGGGAAGTGACCGGAGCAAAGTCAACTAAGCTTCGGTTGCACGCTCACTCGGGGAAGGTTGTGTGATTGAAACCAGGCTGCTGGTTTGTGCGGGAGTATGCAGTCCGCACTCCGTCTTGTTGAACCCGGACCAGCGCCCGGCACGCGCATCTTCTCCCGGCCGCACGCTTCTCGTGCAATGGGTGCATCCAATGCTGGGATAGCCGCGATCGTGCAGAGGATTGTAGGGCAGTCCGTGGTCATGAATGTAGCGCCAGACCTTTCCCGTGGTCCAATCGGCGAGCGGGTTAATCTTGACCAAGTGGAACTTAGCATCCCACTCCACCTTGAGCGCGCCGGCTCGGGCCGGTGTCTGGTCACGACGGATGCTGGTTACCCATGCGCGCAACTGCGAAAGCTTCTTTTGTAGCGGCTCGACCTTTCGGAGATTGCAGCAGGCGTCCGGATCGCGGCCCCAGAGCGCTGGTCCGTGCAACCGTTCCTGGTCGTCCGGTGTCAAAGCGGACTTGAGTCTCTCCACTCTGATTCCGTAGCGCGTTTCAATTTGCTGCATCAGACTGTAGGTTTCGGGAAATAAAAAGTCAGTGTCAAGTGTGAAGATTCGGAACTCCGGTTGTACCTTAGCGGCGATGTCAATGAGCACGACGCCCTCGGCGCCGAAGCCCGATGCGATTTCGACATAACCTCCGAAGGTTACGAAGGCCCAACGCAACAAGTCTTCCGGGCTCCACTGCTCGACCAGTTGATGGATTCTTTCTACTCCCTCTTTCATACTCCCTGCTCCTCATCTCCGAGTCCAGCGCTGGCCCTGTCGACACTCTGGCAGCGCCGCCGTCCCGGCGGCTGTCGTGTGGGTGTCTCGCCACCACCGGCGAGGGCAGGATGCCCTCGCGACAGCCGGCATGATGCCGGCGCTACAAGGATGTCGTCTCCGCCACTTGAACTGAACGAAAGTTCGGCTTCTGTCTGCATCGGGAAGGCCGGCGTGCCGGACGGCCAAAAGGTCGGCAATCCTAGGGCTTCGTTTGAAAAGCGCTGGCCGGCTTGGCGCAGCACTTCTCCGATTAAAAGCAACGTCGGCGCAGCAAGGCGGGGTGCATCACCCAGGTTCCTTGCGTTTGTTGAAAAGATTTGTTCTTCCGAGGTCGTGGCCCGCGAAATGATGGCGCACGGTGTTTCATCCCGCAGCCCCGCAGCCCGCAGCTTCCGGGCAATTTCCGAATAATCATGGCCGGGCATGTAGATCACGACCGTAGCTCCCAGAGACACGAGCGCGCGCCAATCAGTTGAATCAGTTCCGCTGGCCGAATGTCCGGCCAGGAAAACTAACGCGTGGGAAGATTGGCGATTGGTCAAGGGAATTTGCGCTGTCGACGCGGCCCCCAGAGCAGCGGTGATGCCAGGGACAATTTCAAACTCGATGTTGGCTTTGCGCAGGGCCGCGATTTCTTCGCCAATACGCCCGAAGATAAGCGGGTCGCCGCCTTTGAGCCGGACGACTTGCAAACCGGACGCAGCCAGCGTGACCATGAGGAAGTTGATCTCTTCCTGGCTGATATTCTTTTTTCCGCAGCGTTTGCCAACGTTGCGGATCTGCGCGTGGGTTGGAGCGAGGCGGAGTATGTGCGCGCCGACGAGTTCGTCATGCAATATGACATCTGCATGTTTCAGCACCCGTGCAGCTTTGAGGGTGAGTAATTCGGGATCGCCGGGGCCGGCGCCGACCAGGTACACCTTGCCTGTCATATTGCATCGCTCCTTCCATTCGCCTTCGACCCGGCGGCGATCACGGATTCAAATGCTTCCGCGCTTGCCAGCGACTGCAAGAGATCTCGCTTGCGTTCCGGGTTGAGGTTGCTGGCGAGAACTTTTCGTCGAGTCTCGCCCAGTGCCGCGACCCAATGCGCGTATCCAGGGCCGAACTGACGGTCCAATTGTTGCCGGATTCTTTGAGCGAGTGACGGGCTCTGCCCAGAGGTTGAAATCGCGATCTGCAGATGGCCGCGCTGAACCACGGCCGGATAGTAGAAATCGCACTGCTCGGGAACATCCACCACGTTGCACAGAATGCGGCGGGAGTGCGCCTCCTGAAAGATGAGCTCATTGAGGTCAGGCGAAGATGTCGCTACCACAACCAGGAAGACGTTGTCCAAATCCGGCGGAACGAAGTCGCGCTCTTCGAGAACGATTTCGCCGTTACGGGCCCACTCCCGCACCGCTTCGCTCGCTTCGCGCGCGACTACCCGAATCTTGGCGCCGGTCATAAGCAGTCCGCGAATCTTGGGCTCGCCGACGCGTCCGGCGCCGACCACCAGTACCTGGCGGCCATCCAGTTTCACGAACATGGGAAACAACGTTTTCACTCCTGTCCGGGTCATAGCTAACCTTCGATTTCATGCGGCACGCGCCCGGGCGACAGATCCCGAGGCACAGCTTCCACTACTTCTCCGGCCAGGAATGCACGCAAGGTCGCGTCGTCGTGGCGCGCGAAAAACTGTCGCAGGTTCTCGTTGCTGGAACGCTCCATCAAATATCGCTGCAACAGGCGCTCAATCGCGTCCGGTACTTCGCTGGCGAGACAGCGATAACCGACCGGCCTTGCAATCGACTGATGCAGGCCAACCGCGCCGCCCAGGCAGAAGTAATACGCGTCCGCCATGCGGTCGCCGACTTTCAACTTCTTGCCTTCGATCCCGATATCTGCGATCCAGTGCTGGCCGCAGCTGTTGGGGCAACCGGTGACGTGCAGCTTGAGGTGCTGCTCGAAGCCGGGCAGCCGCTCTTCCAGTTCTTCGACCAGCCATCGCGAAAAGCTCTTGGTCTCGGTGATCGCGAGTTTGCAGAACTCGGTGCCGCTACAGGCCACGGCTCCGCGCCAGAAAGGCGAGCCGCCGACCCGCAATCCGATCGCGTCCAATTCTTTCGCCAACGATTCCGCCTGCAATTGCGGCACGTTCACCACCAGCAGGTTTTGCATGTTGGTGGTTCGCAACTCGCCGGTTGCGAAACGATCAGCGAGATCGGCGGCGCCGCGCATTTGTTCGGCTGTGATTCGCCCGCGCAACACCGCGGCTCCCACGTAGCAATGGCCAGGCTGTTTCTGGGCGTGGATTCCGATGTGGTCGCGGTAGATGTCGGCAGGGGCAGTTTCGGGCGCCGCGGGATCCAGATGGAATCCGACTCGCTGCTCTAGTTCCTTCTGGAAGTCGTCGGCGGTCCAGCCATGGCGCAGGAACAGGAACTTGAGCCGCGCCCGCTCGCGATGCTCCCGCAATTGACTTGACTCACGGAACAATTCGGCGATGCCCTTGATGATGGGTTCGACTTGGTTCCAGTGCACGAACGCATTCAGACGGGTCGCGAGATGAGGTTCCGCCGAGAGCCCACCACCAACCCGCAACGAGAAACCAGTCTCCGGTTTTCCGTTGAGCGAGCGCGTGATCGCGGTCAAACCGATATCGTTGATCTCGGGGTAGGCGCACCAGACCCGGCAGCCGGTGATCGAGATCTTGAACTTGCGCGGCAGATTACAAAAATCGGGATTACCAACCAGCATCTGGGTCGCGGCCAGCGCAAGCGGTGACGCATCGCAGATTTCGTCGGCGTCTACCCCTGCGACTGGGCACCCCGTGATGTTTCGCGTGACATCGCCGCAAGCGCCCATGGTGTTCAGGCCGCATTGCCACAGCGCTTCAAGAATCTCCGGAAGGGCTTCGATCGTTATCCAGTGGAGTTGGATGTTCTGCCGCACGGTGAGGTCGGCAATTCCGCGAGCGTGGCGCTGGGTTAAGTTCGCGATGGTGCGCAGTTGCGAGGAGCGCAGAATGCCGTTAGGGATGCGGATGCGAAGCATGAAGCAAGGCAACGCCTTGCCCTCCCCGCCTTTTCCACCGACCACGCCTGCTCCGTCTCCTTGGGTGTAAACGCCCCACCAGCGGAAGTAAGTGCCCAGCCATTCGGGCGGGATAGAAGCAAAGCCCGCTCGCGCGAAGCCTCGAATCTCGTCGAGAGCCTCCCAGGGATTTTTCTCCCGCTTCAGGCGCTCGACTCGTTGTGCCTTCGTCTCTTTAATCGTTTCAGCGTTCGCCATAAAAAGAAAAACCCACCGCCAGCTTTCTCCTGGCGGTGGGTTATAAGTGCTGGGACTAAGAAATTTCTAGGTCAGCAACCTCCCGGCGCCAGAAGACACGACTGCGCAACAACAAGTACAACAGCACATGCAGTCGATATTCTTATGGCACTGGCCTAACATTGTGTCGTCGATTCTAGGGCGCGCTGCCGCGACTGTCAAACATCACTTTTCGAATAGATGTTGGTTGCTGACGATAGGGTGCAATATTCACAATTCTAATGTGACTGAAACATGCTTCAGGCACAAGCTGCCCGGACGAGGCGTCCGGGCCCTACGTATGCTTCGCCATACCCGCCGCGACATCAAAGATATGCAACTGATAACATAACGGATGCAGGCTGTGAGGCACGCGAAATTCTGGGAACTCATGCACCGGCGAGCTATCTTTGGTTCCTGATCTACCGTGATCTGCGAACCACGCCGTGCACTTTGATAATGTTTAGAATTAGAGCTGACAGTCCCTTCTTCCCCTCCCCTTTTGTTTCGCTACTTACTCTAAATTGACATCTTAAAATTGCGTGCACGAACTCGAAAAATCACGGCCCGGTTTGCAGGAAATCCTGAACAAACCCATTCGCGAGCTGGGTCTGAAGATTGAAGGTTCGCCTTTACAGCGTTTGGTGCAGCAGTTGTATCGCGAGCTCGAACAAAAAGGGCTGATGAAGTTTCGTCCGCCCTGCTATCTCACCGATGAGTGGGGCTGTCCGTCTGGGGAGCCGGTGATCGGCATTCCTTTTTATCTTGCGAACGCGGACTTGGCTCACCTCGAAAAGGAGACGAATGACCTGGAGGACGCACGCGAGATCATGATGTATCTCCGGCATGAAGCCGGGCACGCCTTTAACTACGCCTACAAGCTTCACCAGACGCCGGAATGGAAACAGCTCTTCGGACCGTTTCGCCGTCCCTATCACGACAACTATCGGCCCATTCCATTTTCGCGAAACTTTGTTCGCCATTTGGCCGGCTGGTATGCGCAGAAACATCCCGACGAAGATTTCGCCGAAACCTTCGCCGTGTGGCTGACGCCTCGGTCCGCGTGGCGCAAGCGCTACCACGGCTGGGGCGCGATGGCGAAGCTGCGATATATGAATCGGGTCGCCAGAAAGTTGGGCAACACTGATCCGGTTCGCCGCCGCGGACGCGAGGACGTCACGGTCGACGAAATGGAAGCCACAGTAGCTGAGTTCTACCAGCGGGTCAATGATGAGACTCCGCTGGTGGACCTGGCGCTGGATACCGACTTGCGTGACATTTTCGACGCTTCCAAACGACGCAAGAGGGCGAAGCCCGCGCACGAATTCCTGCATGCGCAGAGGAAAGCAGTAGTGGACAAAGTTGCGTACTGGACCGGGGCTCAGCGTCCCCTGATCAAGAAATTGATCGAGGTGATGGAGAAGAGGATCGAGGAGCTCGGTCTGTTTGCCGATAGCGGGCGAGAGCCCGAACACCTGATCCAGATCACTGTCTATGTAACTGCGCTGGCCATGAATTACATGGCGCGCGGGAAATTTGTGCATCCATGATTTTGCGCGTCAAGGACGATGATGAAGAACTATGATTCGGATACAAGCGGGAGGCCGCAATGACCGGCGCGAAGCTGAAAGTCGCCGTGCTTTATGACGTTTGGGAAGACGAGGCAGTGGCGGCCGAGGTGGTGGCGGAGGAAAAGATTTCGGCGCGCAAGCCCAAGCTAAAACCGAAACGCAAGCCGCGAACCGAAAAGGAAGATCGCGAAGAGATCTTCGAAGCTCTCGAGAAGCTTGGTCATGAACCGTTCTATCAAGTGCTGGACGGTCGTCCGCAGTGCCTGACCTCCTTGGCGAAATGCGACGCCGATTTGGTGTTCAACTTGACCGAGTCTTTTGCCGGCGACGACACCAAGGAAATGAACGTTGCAGCCTATATGGACTTGCTGGATATGCCGTACACGGGCGGCGGTCCCCACGCGCATTTCCTGGCACAAGACAAGGGAACCGCAAAGAAGATGTTCCAGTTTCACGGTATCAAGACGCCATTCTTTGCGACCTCCTATCGGGGGCGGATCGAGCACGCGCACGACATCTCGTTCCCGCTGATCGTCAAGCCGCTCTCGGAGGACGGTTCCATCGGCATCAGCGCAGATGCGGTGGTGGACAGCGTGAAGGAACTCATGGAGCGGGTGGAGTACATTCAAAACGAGTTCGACTCACCGGCCCTGATCGAGGAGTACATCGAAGGTCGCGAGATCTACGCCGCCATCCTGGGTAGCTATGAGCATGCTCAAACCCTGCCCCTGGTCGAACTCGACCTTTCCCGTCTGCCAAAGGGCACCCCCAAGATTGCCAGCTACGACGTGAAGTTCGAAAAGGATACGCAGGCCCACAAGTTGACTAAATCAAACCTGGTGACCGATCTCGACGAGGAGACTGTTTCCCGGCTGCAAGCGACGGGGTTGGCGGCTTATCAGGCAGTCAAGTTGCGCGACTACGGCCGTATTGACATGCGGCTCACGCCGAAAGGCGAGGTGTACGTCATCGAGGCTAACCCCAATCCTTGGCTCTCGAGCAAGCAGGAATTTGCCATGGCTGCTAAGGCATCCGGCCGATCCTACACGCAACTGATCGGCGAAATCGTGGACATGGCGATGCAAAGATATGCCCCACGAAGTGGGGCTGAGACCATCTCTTAAGAAACCGCTAGGCTACCTTCTTCTTCTGATGTTTTTGTCTGGTTACCATTTGCACAACCGGCAGAGGGAGCCGCAGCGTACGCGCCTGCGTCTCTCGCTTGGAAAATGCCCGAATGGCAATTCCATCCTCATGGGGAAAGGGGTTGGAAACTACTTCAAATTCCTGACCATAGATGCGTATCCGCTTGGATTGCGCATAGCCCATTCTCTGGAGTTGATCGCAGACTTCGTGGACTTCGATTGATTGCTGGCTGGTCGTTAAAACATTTGTAGTCACAGTGAGGAGATTGTATCGGATAAAGCAGGGCATCGTCAGGGGTACAGATCACAGCTCTGTGTGACACACTAAGCGGTTTGTTTCCCGGGTGTTAAACGCGCGTCGAAGATTCAGCCTAAGCCGATTTCAACAGATTCGTATCGATGCCGCGGAGCGCCCGCTTTTTCAATAACTCAGCAATGCGATGTTTGACGTACCCATCTTCGGTGAGGTGGGCAGCGGCAGTGTCATCCAACATTGATAGAACTAACCGATCCATGGGATCGCGCTTGGTGAAATCGGGATCAACACGGTAACAGAACTGGCAGTCGCGGCCAGTGCGGGTGTCCTTACCCTGAGACTCGCGATGAAAGAGATCCATGATGATGTTTTTCTCCTCGCCCGAGACGTATGACTTTACTGAATGCGGCAAACATATATACCACAAACGATAGGTCGGAACGCAAGAGCCGATTTGTCACATCGGAGTTCGTCGGCGAGGTACGCACTTCGATCGGGTTTTTCGAAGGTCTGGCGTCCGAACCGCGCCCTCCCTAGACTATTTCTGAGCTCAACTCGCACCTTCAGAAAATGTGGCGGAACCCCCAGAAGAGCAGGCCGGAAAGAACCATTGCCACGGGAAGAGTCAGGACCCAGGCTAGCGCGAGATTACGCACCGTTGCCCACTGCAAGCCGGAGTGATTGGCGTACATAGTACCGGCGACACCCGAGGAAAGGACGTGCGTCGTGCTCACGGGCATACCGAACCAGTCGGCCGCTCCGATCGTGAACATCGCGGTAATCTCCGCCGCGGCACCCTGCGCGTAGGTCAAATGGTCCTTGCCGATCTTTTCTCCCACCGTGATCACGATTCTTTTCCAGCCAACCATCGTGCCCAAACCCAATGCCATCGCGACTGCAACCTTAACCCATCCAGGGATGAACCGGGTGGAGGCGTCCAGATGCTTCTTGTAGTTGGCGAGTACGGCATCATCCGTCGCTGAGAACTGGGGTTGGCCGATCTTTTTCATGAACCGCAGAGCTTCGCTCACGATGTACATATCATTACGGAAGTTGCGAACCCGGTCGTCGGGTACTTTACGGAGTTCCTTAAACAGCGCCATCTCATTGCCAATGTCGGTGACCAATTCCTGCAACGCCAGCATAGTGTTGGGAGTGAAGTTGCGGGTGCGAATGTAATCGGTAACTTCGTCGCGGGGGTCGCCAATAACGGCATTGGGGGACACATAGTGATGGAGCGTCTCCGCCGATTGTTGGGAGACGGCGATAAAGTCCTGCGATTGGCGGGCGGTGACGGCGTGATTCAAGGCGTACGCCGTAGGGACCGTGCCGACCAAAATCAGCATGATCAGGCCCATGCCCTTCTGTCCGTCGTTCGATCCGTGGGCAAAGCTCACGCCCGTGCAGGTGAGAACCAGCAGAGCGCGAATCCAGAACGGGGGCGGTTGGGTGCCTTCCGGGGCCTCATACAATTTCTTATTTTTCAGAAACCCCTTGGAGAGGAATAGAAGCAACGCGGCCACGGTGAAACCAACCAGCGGTGAAAGCAGCAGCGACTTGCCGATGTTGCTGGCCTGGCTCCAATCCACGCCACTCGTTCCGGTCTTCGGCGAGAGCAACTGATTGGCTATGCCGACTCCAATGATCGAACCGATCATGGTGTGCGAGCTGGACGCGGGCAAACCGAAATACCACGTTCCGAGATTCCAAATGATCGCAGCTACCAGCAGCGCAAACACCATGGCAAAACCGCCTTTACTGCCCACTTGCAAAATCAGTTCCACCGGGAGCAGGGAGACAATGGCAAACGCGACCGCACCGCTCGATGTGAGCACACCCAAAAAATTCCAGAATCCCGACCACACGACCGCGATATGAGGTTGCATCGAATGGGTGTAGATCACGGTGGCGACGGCGTTGGCGGTGTCATGGAAGCCGTTGACGAACTCAAAGCCCAAGGCCACCATCAAGGCCAAGGTCAACAGAAGGTAAGGCATGATCGAGGTGGCATGAAAGCCAGAAAGATCGGAGACTAAGTTGACGGCGGCATAGGAAATGCCGATCAACAGCACTCCGCCAAAGATGGCGATGCCCAGCTTTCCAGGGGACTTTTGTAGCTTTGAATCCAGAACTGAGGTCGCTGCAGTGGCCATCGGGGCTCCTTAAAAGTATGCGAATTCGGCCGGAGATGAACGGTCCGAAGCTCGAAACTATACGCAAGAATTGTTACGGGAATGTGAAAAACCGCTGCTGCTCGAAGACCAAAGAAGACTCCGAAACCTATTTCTTCATATCCTTCAAAATCTCCCGCGCCGCGTTCGCACCCGATCCTCCGGTCAACCCTGCCCCGGGATGTGTCCCCGAGCCGCACAAATACAAATTCTGAATGGGCGTGCGATACCGAGCCCAATCCAACAGCGGACGCATGGTGAAAAACTGGTCGAGCGCCAGTTCACCATGGAAAATGTGGCCGCCCGTCAGTCCATAGGTGTCTTCCAGATCCTGCGGAGTGATGATCTGGTGGGTCAGAATCAGTTCCGGAAGCTTGGGAGCGTACTGCGCGAGCGTCTTGACCACCGTGTCGCCCAGCGCGACGCGTTGGCTGTCCCAATCGCTGCCCTTCAGCTTGTAGGGCGCGTACTGCATATAGATTGACATTACGTGCTTGCCCGCCGGGGCAAGGGATGGATCAGTGACCGAAGGGATTGCAATTTCCAGGTAGGGCTGCTTGGAAAAGTTGCCGTACTTGGACTCGTCAAAGGCACGCTCCAGGTAGTCGATTTCCGGCCCAATGTGGATGCGACCGCTCAAAGCGTCCGCATCACTCGCCCCCTCCAACGCCGTGAACTTGGGAAGACCAGAGAGCGCGAGGTTGACCTTCGCGACCGTCCCCGGCATGCGGTAGTGTTGCAACTTCATGACGAAATCGGGCGACAGGTGAATGGGATCGACGAGTTTTAGCAACGTCCGCTTGGGATCAGCATTGGAGATGATGGCCTTTGCCGTAATCTCCTCTCCCGTCGAAAGCACCACGCTGACAGCGGCACCGTCCTTCACACAAACTTCAATCACCTCAGCGCCGCTGCGAATTTCTGCGCCTGCTTGCGTGGCCGCTGAAGCCATGGCTTGGGCTATCGACCCCATTCCACCTTGCGCGAAGTACGCGGAACCCGCGGGATGCGCGTCTCCCGCGCTGCGAATAAGAAGCATCAGGCTGGTGCCCGCCGACCACGGACCGAGGAACGTTCCAAAGATGCCGCGAGCCGCGATGGTGGCGCGAAGCAGTTCCGTGTCGAAGTATTCGGCGACAAGATCGGCGACCGCCATCGGCGCCCAGCGCAGCAGCCGATACATATCCTTCTTGCCCAGGTTCCGAATCGATCGACCGGTCTGGAGAATGCCCCACAAATCGCCCCGGCTTGGATGGTCGATGTTTGGCGGCGCCAGCGCCAGCGCCTCACCGATCACCTTGCCCACCTTGGCTAGCGATGCTTGCAATTCCGGATATTTGGCGGCGTCTTTCTGGGAGAATCTGCCAATCTCCTGTACCGATTTCTGAACGTTGTTGTAGAGAGCCAGCGCACGCCCGTCGCGGGACAGGGCGACCACACCGACATCCGGCGTAATCAGCCTGAGCCCGTGCTTCTCTAAGTGCATGTCGCGGACAATGTCCGGCCGAAGCGGCCCCGCCGCGTGCGCGAGAGTGGAACAACGAAAGCCCGGATAAAATTCCTCGGTGATCGCAGCGCCGCCGGGTTGCGCCCGACGCTCCAGCACCAGCGGTTTGTATCCTGCTTTGGCGATATAAAAAGCAGTGACCAGCCCGTTGTGACCGCCTCCAATGATGACGACATGGCGCGCGCCCGGCATTGGTTAGGCTGCCCCCTTGAAGTCTTTGAGGATTTCGAGCGCCGCCAACCGTCCTGGCCCACCCATTATTCCACCGCCCGGGTGCGTGGCCGATCCGCACATGTAGAGATTCTTGATGGGTGTGCGGAACTGCGCGTATCCCGGCACCGGCCGCAGAAAGAAAAGTTGTTCGAGCGAAAGCTCTCCTTGGAAGATGTTGCCTTCCGTCAGTCCCCATTCGCGCTCCAGATCAAGCGGCGTGATCACCTGCTTGTACAAAATGATGTCCTTGATGTTGGGCGCGTGCTCGGCGATGGTGTTGATCACATTGTTGCCGAAAGCCTCTTTCTGATCGTCCCAGTTGAGGCCGGGCCGCAGCTTGTACGGCGCATACTGCACGAAGCAGGAGAGAATATGCTTGCCGGGCGGCGCGACTGAGGGATCGGTCAGCGTGGGAATGACCATGTCAATATACGGACGACGGGAGAAGTTACCGTACTTGGCGTCGTCGTAAGCCCGCTCCATGTACTCGACGCTGGGCGAGATCGAAATGGCGCCTCGCAGATGAGCGCCCGGCCCGGGCATCGCCTTGAAATTTGGCAGGGCATCGAGGGCGAGATTTACTTTGCCGGAAGATCCACGGAATTTGTAACGGTTGATCTCTTCGAGAAAGTCTTCTGGTAAATGCCCCTTTTCGATCATCTTCACGAAAGTGAGCCGCGGATCGACGCTCGATGAAATGATGTCGGCGTAGATCTCATCTCCGCTCGCCAAAACTACGCCCTTCGCTTTGCCATTTTTCACGATAATCTGCACAATCGCAGACTGGGTGCGGATTTCAGCACCAGCTTCACGCGCCGCGTCCGCGATCGAATTGGAGATAGCGCCGGTACCGCCGCGGGCAAATCCCCATGACCGGAACGCACCATCGATCTCTCCCATGTAGTGGTGCAGCAGCACATACGCCGTCCCCGGCGAGCGCACGCCCAGGAATGTGCCAATGATCCCAGATGCCGACATGGTGGCCTTGAGCACATCGGTTTCGAACCACTGATCCAGGAAGTCGATGGCGCTCATGGTCATCAATTGCACCTGGTTGTATTTGTCCTCGCTGGTAAGGCCCTGAAAGCGGCGGCCGAGGAAGAGCAGCTTCATTAGTTCCTTCGGATTCAGCGTGGCTGGATCGGGCGGCACCATGCTGAGGATCGGCTTCACGAAACGGCACATCGCCTGCATCGCCTTGCCGAACTCGTCGTAGGCCTCGGCGTCAACCTTGGAGTGACGTGCGATCTCGCGATGCGTCTTTCCATGATCGTTCACCCGCCACAGGTGGTCGCCGTTCGGCATCGGCGTGAACGTGCCGTCGAGGGGGAGGATTTCCAAACCGTGGCGCGGGAGGTCGAGGTCGCGAATGATCTCCGGACGCAGCAACGAGACCACATAAGAGCACACCGAAAACTTGAAACCGGGAAAGACCTCCTCGGTGCAGGCCGCTCCGCCCAGCACGTAGCGGCGTTCGAGCACCAGAACTTTCTTGCCTGCGCGCGCCAGATAAGCGGCGTTGACCAGGCCGTTGTGGCCTCCGCCAATCACAATCACATCGTATTTCGAGCTGTTCGATGCAGCCATAAATCTCGAAAGTGCCGCCGCAGTCCTCGGGCAAGATGCCTCGGAACAGCCGGCAAGATGCCGGCGCTACACTTGTTCAGGATTCCTGCGCTTGAAAGCCAGGAAAAGGACTCCACATTCTACCGGGGGAGTGTGTCTCTTGTCTGCAACGTCACGGCGATTGCTTGACTTCGAGTCACGTCTGAACAGGGCAGTTTGCGGCCGGCCTTGGCCGCTGCATATAATCCGGCATCAGGGAATTTACCCGAGATGTTGCAAGCGGCGTCTCTGCAGCATTGCGTCTGCTGGAGAAAAGTAGCTTGCTACGTTTTTGGGCCACCAGAGAATGGCGAGGAGCTTCTGTGCCCGTAGGAACCGCGTTCCATGAAAGAACTTTCCCGCTCTGCCACAGCCTCAACTACCGCGAGTGGTCGGGATACTACACGGTCAGCGTTTACGAAGTGCATCACGAGCACGAGTACAACGCTATCCGCAACGCCGCCGCGCTGATCGACATCACGCCGCTCTATAAGTATCTGGTCACCGGCAAAGACGCGACCAAACTGGTGAACCGCGTGATCACGCGCGATATCCACAAGGTCTCCGTAGGCCAGGTAATTTATTGCTGTTGGTGCGACGAACAGGGCAAGGTCATCGACGATGGCACCATCACGCGTCTCGAAGAAAACAAATATCGCTGGACCGCTGCCGATCCCAGCCTGCGTTGGTTTCGTCAGAACGGGACCAACATGGATGTCCAGATCGAAGATATCTCAGAGAAAGTCGCGGCGCTGGCTTTGCAGGGACCAACTTCGGGCAAGCTGCTCAAGTCGGCGGCAGAGGCGGACATTGCCAATCTTAAATACTTCCGCGTGACCCACGGCAAGATCGCCGGCGTTCCTGTGGACATTTCGCGCACCGGATATACCGGCGACCTGGGCTACGAAATCTGGGTGCCGTGGAACGACGCGGTGAAAGTCTGGGATGCGGTAATGGAAACCGGGAAGCGCTTCGACATCCACGCCGCCGGCATGCTGGCGCTCGACGTGGCGCGCGTCGAAGCGGGATTGCTGCTGATCGAGGTCGACTACATCAGCAGCAAGAAGGCCCTGATCCCGTCGCAGAAGTATTCACCCTACGAGTTGGGTTTCGCCAAGATGGTTCATCTCAACAAAGAGAATTTTATTGGCAAGGCGGCTTTGGAGCAGGACCAGAAGCAAGGAGTCGCAAGGCAGTTCGTGGGACTCGAAATTGATTGGACAGAAGTCGAGGCGCGCTACGAAACATTCGGCCTCACGCCCGCCGCGCCCAGCCAGGCCTCGCGCGTAGCGGTTCCCGTATACTGCGGCGAGAAGCAGGTAGGCAAAGCCACATCTACAACGTGGTCGCCGGTTCTAAAAAAGATGATCGCGCTGGCCAGCATCGAAACCTCACACTCCAAGCTCGGCGCCAGGCTGCAAATGGAAATTACGATTGAAGCCATCCGCCAAAAGGTGACCGCAAAGATCGTGAAAATGCCCTTCTTCAATCCCGGAAGGAAAACAGCGGTTCCGGTGTAGCGGCACAGGCTGTGGTCTCTGGGCAATTATCCCTTCGCCACAAGTTGACAGACGGACTCCTTCAACTGACCTCTGCTTGCCGCGCGGGCAGGTGCGGGGCGAGGTGCCGGGAAGCGTTCCGTGGCAGGTCGTCGCAGAATTTGCCCTTCGCAGGAAAGCACCAATGTGGGTTCTGCAGTTGTTCTGAACACGGGAAGTTTTTGGAGCAGAATGGCTGATCGGTCGCTTGAGCGGACAGCCACAGATTTGTTTCGTACAGGGCATCGCATTCTGGACAGCCAAACCAGCAACCACATCGGGAGCGACAGGGCTTAATCGAAATGCGTAGATGTCTTAGCTCTGAGGCGAACATGCCCCCGATGCCGCGGGGGTTAAGCAAGGCGTTGTGCAGATCATCGATCGGCCTTTCCGGCGGCGGGTTGCCCATGAGGCTGTCCAGGGCGAAGCAGTCTCGTTCCGCCCCGCAATTGGATCGAATAATCTCTCGCGGGTAGAAGACGTCGTAAGGGGCATCGCAACGCGAACATTGCACCTTGCGAACCACGAGCTGCACCTCTCGCACGACAAAGCTTCTCTGATTGGAAAACCTAATTCGGCCTTGCAGTCGAGCCTCGACGAACTCCTGCAAAGTGACGGTCCTTCCCGCGACGAACCCCCAGTCGTCCGAAGTGAGAGGGCTTTCACCTATCGTGACGTGGAACATGGAGCCGGTGAGCGATAGGCGGAACATCGGCAGGGCCATTTCGGGAATCAACGATGGCAGTTGCCTAAAAAGCCAGCAGCATTTGATCCCACACCCCGTATACGCCGCCTGACGCTCCCTCGTCACCTCAAGCGATTGTCGGGACCATTGGACTTCGAAAACGACGGGGGAAAAACCTTCACGCGTCGCGTAAACATCCGCTATCCACCCATCTCCCCGATGCTCTGGAACGGCATTACACCGAAGCTCACGGAGCCTGCGAACTATCCCAGCTTTGGCTTCAAGATGCTCCGCAGACTCCCCTTCGGCACCGCAATGGCTTTTTGGCCAGTGAACAAAGTGTTGAGTCCCCAGCGGACTCGTCCGCAGGTAACAGCGAGCCTCACAACAGAGCATCCGAAGCGACGGTGATTCCTTTAGGGCCTGCCAGTCAGTTTCGGACAACAGCGTTGCGTCTATCGAATTACCATCGAGTTGCGCACGCAGGGGCATGGGTCTTCCTCCTTTCGCGCTCACTTGTTCTCATGGGATACTTACCTGGTCTCTGACCCTGTACCTATTAAGTTACTACCTTCCTCCCGCTCCGCTTCCAGTACAAATACCCCGGCACGCCGATCAGCACAATGGTCGTCCCCCAGAATGCTTCGGTCGGGCGGGTGATGAGGGTGTTCAACGTCCACGCGGTGCCGACTAACACATAGATTGCGGGCAGCCACGGATACCCCGCGCAGCGGTAGGGACGCGGAATGTCTGGTCGCTTCCAGCGCAGGATGAACAGGGCAATCACGGTCAGCGTGTACGACAGCACCATCCCATAAATAACGTAGGTGTAAAGCTGGTCGTAGCGTCCGCTGACGGTCAAAACGGCGGCCCAAATTCCCTGTCCGATCAGGCTGAACGCCGGGGTGCGCCACTTGGGGTGGATGACCGCCATGCGTTTGAAGAAAACACCGTCCTGCGCCATGGCGAGGTAGACCCGCGCGCCGGACAGAGTGCAAGTGGCCGCGGCGCTAAAGCAGGAAATGGCGATGGTTGCGGAAAGCCAGACCGCGGCACGCGGAGAGAACAACGCCGCGGCGGCAGCGTGGGCGATGGTCTCATGCTTCGCAACTTCGCTTATCGGCATGGCATAGAGGTAGGTCAGGTTCATCGCCATGTAGATCACGCCGACCACGAGGATGCCCAACACCATCGCCAAGGGCACATTGCGGCGTGGCTCTTTGACCTCGCCTGCAACCCAGGTGATGTAGACCCATCCGTCATATGCGAAAAACACCGCGATGAGCCCAACCCCCATCGCTGAGATGAACTGCCCGGGGTTGAGGCCCATGGTCAAGCCGGCGCCATGTCCGCTGAAGTTTCCCCAATGGCCTTTGCCGATGGCGAATCCTAGAACCACGAATGCCGCCATGGCAGTGAACTTGGTCCAGGTGGAGACATTTTGCAGCAGCGCTCCCCAACGCAATCCGACCACGTTGACGTAAGTGAGCACCACGATCAAGAGAAGGCCGACGAGGTGAGCGCGAGTCAGCGTGATGCCCATCGCCGAGAGCACGACGTGCTCCTGCGAAATCACGGGAATGATTTGGCCCATGTACGCGGCGGAAGCCACCGCCAGCGCGGCGATGGTTCCGCCATTCGCGACGCTAAATAACATCCATCCGTAGAGGAATGCGGGCAGGTCGCCGTAGGCCTCGCGCAGATAAATGTATTGACCGCCGGAATCGGGGAACATCGAGCCCAGTTCTGCGAAGGCAACGCAGCCAAACAGCGAAATTATGCCCCCCAGCACCCAGACTCCGAGGAACAGGATGGGCTGAGGCAGCGGTCCGGCGATGTCCTTGGCGGTCAGGAAAATGGACGAACCGATGATGCCGCTGGCCAGCAGCAGAACCGAATCCAGCAGAGTGAGGCCGCGAACCAGGGTGGGCTGGAATTCAGACTTCACAGCCAACGGCGACGATGCGATGGGAATCTCCATCAATCACCCATCCCCAATTCGTCTGCCGACTCGAGCGGCGTGCCACAGCGGCGGCAGATGACAGCGGAGCAATCGCCGCAGGTTAGAGGATCGGAGACCTCAACGGCGCACTTCGGGCAATACAGAAGTTCGGGCTCGGGTTCGGTGGAAGGCTGCGGATTTGGAGCCATGAGGAAGGCAAATGTAGCATAGACGTAGCGCCGCCGTCCCGGCGGCCCGAAGGCGGGCGGGACGCCCGCCAGACAGCCGGCAAGATGCCGGCGCTACAAAGGAAGAGCCAATGCTCGATAAAACGTCAGCCGCAGACGAGAAACTGCAAAACGAATTTAATCGCTGGGCCGAGGAGGGTGAAGGCGAAAACATGGAACGCCATCACCTTGACATCACCGGAAAGACCATCCGGCTCATGGAGCTTCGTCCAGGGGAGCGCGTGCTGGATCTGGGATGCGGCTCGGGATGGGCGACCCGGCTGCTGGCGCGGTTGGTCACCGACGGGCCTGAAGGTTTTGGGCAAGTGGTGGGCATCGATGTTTCCGATGAGATGATCCGCCGGGCGCGCGCGGCCTCGAAGGACTTCGAAAACATTCTGTATGTCTGGGGATCGGCCCAGCAGATTCCTTGGGAGGAGAACTTCTTCGACAAGATGCTTTCCGTCGAATCGTTTTACTACTATCCCGATCAGGAGCGGGCGTTGGCGGAGTTGTTCCGGGTGATGGCGCCGCATGGGCGCATGTTCATTCTGATTAACCTTTACAAGGACAATCCCTACTCGCTGCAATGGGTGGACAAGCTCAACGTGCCGGTACACGTGCGCTCGGAAGCAGAATACATCGAACTGCTGAAGAGGCACGCATTTGAAAACGTCGAAGCCCGGCGAATTCCGGATGACACGCCTACACCGGATGACTATCAGACGAAGTCATTTCACAGCCTGGAAGATTTGCGTGCATTTAAGCGGATTGGGGCATTACTGCTGATGGCGTCAAAACCAGACCTGCGCACGCCAGCGCCGGGGTACACGATTTATTCATGATGGCGCGGAGCCGCAACGAGCTGCGTCTCTACAGAGGCGTAGAAACGTGGCTTGCAACGTTTATGCTACGCGGGCGCAAAACTGTAGCAGAACTGGAGGCCTATTCAATTCCTAACTGCGTCCTGGCTTCAGGGCTCAAACGTTCGGGCGTCCACGGCGGGGTCCATACTACGTTCACGGTTGCTTTACGGATGCCGGGCAACTGCTCCAGCCGGGCTCTTACTTGTTCGCCGATCATGACATGCGACGGGCAACCCGGAGAGGTAAGGGTCAGGTCCACCGAGACATCTTGCCGATCGTCGGCGACAGGTTCCAAGTGAACCTTGTAGATCAAACCCAGATCCACAATGTTCACGGGAATCTCCGGGTCATAGCACTGTTTTAGAGCGCTGAGAACTTCGCCTTCAGTCACGGCAGCCATGGTCTTCTCCTTGAAACGAGCAGGGTACCTCGCCCCTAGATAAGTTTACCGCATCCGACCCAGCTTCGGGACCCAGGTTCGCGACGCGGTAGAGTAGAAACATGAGACAGAGGCGCTGTCTGGGCCAAATAGTCTGGTAAGGTTACGCTTGATGCAGATCAGTCCTGAACTCAAGCAGAGGCTTCAGCTCGTAATGGTTGTGGCGATCTTGGTTTCTGGCACCCGGCTCGCCTACATCTTGTATCAGCGGCATGAGAGGCAAGTCGAGCAGGCGAAGAAACAGGCGACCCCGCTGAATCCCGACTACTACGTAACTCCGAAGAAGCTCTATCCCTATGATCTGAAGTCCGCCCGCCAGTTAACCCAGCAACCGGTGTGGGTCAAGGTCGGATATGCCTACACGTATTATCCCTACGATCCGGCTCGGTATCATGCGGATTTCTCGCATGAGGCTGGGAAGCTCCTCCCCATTGAAAAGCTGCAGATCAAGGACATCATCAGTGATGACGCGCCGCAATCGCCCGGCGAGCCGCAGGTGATGGCGGTCTTTGAGAAAGATGGCAAGACTTACGCTTTTTCCATCGGATCGATCAAGGGTGGGAACTACAAGTTTTACTCCGACGAAATGCTCTTCATTCAGGATCCCCACGAACTCTACAAACATTGGCCGGCCGACGTTTGGGACGCCATCGACAAACACCAGGTCAAACCTGGGATGAGCGAACTGCAGGCGGATTTTGCGGTTGGCTTGGGGATTCCGGAAAGCTCAGGCGCGCCGGGGAATCGCACGGTGAATTATCCGAACGGCGGCAACCCGCTCAGCATCACCTACCGCGACGACAAGGCAGTGGAGATCAAATCTGGGGTTGCTAACTAGGGTTGCAAGTGTAGACGCGGGCGTCCCGCCCGTGCGGTGCCCAGCTCAGACGCCGCCCAAATGCCGTCACTTCACCACCGGCGAATTCTCGTCGGCGGCCTTCTGCTCATCGGCATGCATCACTCCGTCCTCGGTGGCGTAGAACGCGCGATGTTCGCCATCCACTTGCTTGGGAGTCAGCGTCAGTTCATAACCATCTTTGCGGGAGTGGAAACTTACGGTGTAGTCTCCGCGATCGGTCTGGGTCATGCGCCGAGTGAAGGAACCGGTATGAACCAGGTCGGCCAGGGTCGGGGCGTACTTGTCATTCTTTTTATAGTATTGCTGCTGCGCGCGGATGACGGTACGCATGTAACCCAGGGCGTTGGCTTCGGACTCCGAACGGGCGGGGTCCCCCTTGAACTTCGGCTGATACGCGGTCTGTGCCGTGGACAGCAGCGTCCCCGCGACCAGCAGCAGCGCAATCCAGGCCAGGCATCTTGGGGACGGTAATCGGTAAGGTAACCTCATGAGCTTTTCTGCCTCGTTTCGCTAAGATGTTTCCATGTTACCGCCGTAATTGCAAAAGCGTTACTGCGCTTTCTATCCGGGGCGAATACAGCTATGCTAGCCCCATCTACCCGAGTAGGAAAGCTATGAAATCTGCAATGGCCGCCAAAGCTGCACCGGTAAAGAAAGCACCCATCCGCATCGCCGTAGTGGAAAGCGATCCATTGCGGTTCGTGGGATTCAGAGCCCTGTTCGACAACGAGTCGGATTTCGAGCTGATCTCGGCTTCGCTTCCCGACATCGGCGGCCTGCAGGGCATCGATCTGATCCTGCTGGGTAATCGCAACGGCCAAAACCTTTTCGACCTGATGGCCAGCCTCAAGGCTACGCGCCCCGACCTGCGCATTATTGTGACAGGTTCCGGCATCGATGAAGAAACCATTCTGAAGGCCATTGCCTCCGGTGCGAAGGGCTACGTGGACGAGGCTGCCTCGCCTGCTGAGTTCGTGCAGGCGATTCGGGTTGTGAATGAGGGCTCGGTATGGGCGCCCAGGCGGGTGCTTTCCATGTTCATCGAGCGCGTTTCGTCGTCTCCCGGACGCATCTTCCCAGCCGGCCGAGTGACCTTTACCGACCGCGAGAAAGAAGTTCTGGAGATGCTGGTGGCGGGTCGCTCCAACAAGGAGATCGGTTCCGCGCTGGGCATCGAAGAGCGCACGGTGAAGGCGCACGTCGCCAAGTTGATGCGCAAAGTGGGAGTGCAGAACCGGATTGCGCTTTCGGTGCATGCCATTACGCACAACCTGGTCTCGACGAAATAGGCCGGCTGCTGCCAAGTTACCTAAGTACAATGCCCTCCGTAATCTTGTCGGCTTCGCGCTCCTGACGCATACTCGTTTCACCTACCACAGAACCTGGGAGACGGGGTTGAGAGCGGAGATTAGGGTCACCGCTGCCAACCCCGCAATTTTTTGTACGTACCTGAACCATCAATAGACTACCCCGCCACTCCACAACAACCCTTTTCCCGCAACAAGAATCCTTTAGAATCAGTTATCACTGATTTTCCAGAAACCCTGTATTAGGAAAGCCGAAAGAAAGATGAAGAGACTCTTGCTCTTGTGGGTTGTGGTTGGTTTGTCGGCCGTGGCACTTGCCGCGGATGAGAAAGCGAGTGGCAAGGAAAGCAAAGCCCAAGACCGCGTACAGGCCGCAGCCGACGTGCTCAATGAAATTCAAGGCGCGCCCGACCAAGGCATGCCCGAGGAGGTGCTGGGCTCTGCCGAATGTGTGGCTGTGGTGCCCTCCATGCTGAAAGCTGGATTTGTGGTCGGTGCCCGCTATGGGCGCGGACTTGCCAGTTGCCGCACACCCAAAGGTTGGAGCGCGCCGGCATTCTTCAGCGTTGAGGGCGGGAGCTTCGGATTACAGATCGGCGGCCAGGCCGTCGATCTGGTCATGCTGGTCATGAATGATGACGGGATGCACAAGCTTCTCTCCAGCAAATTCAAGCTCGGAGCCGACGCCAGCGTTGCCGCTGGTCCGGTGGGTCGCCACGCTGCCGCCGATACCGATTGGAAGATGCGCGCCCAGATCCTGAGCTACTCGCGCGCCCGCGGCCTTTTTGCCGGGCTGGAACTGAATGGCGCTGTCATCCGGCAGGACAAAGACGCCACCAGAGAGTTCTATGGGCATATGTTAACTTCCAAGGCCGCTCTGCAGGGCGAGATCGAACCGCCGAAAGAAGCGTATCCATTCCTGCAGACGCTAGCCAAATGGGCTAAGGAGGCCAGCAAGTAAGGCAAAATCATTCCTCGGTCGGACGTTTGCGTCGCGCTGGGACTGGTTTGACGTAGGATTTTCCCGGTGCTACCGTCACCCTTTCTCCCAACATGCGTCAGCGACTCGAGTACGCGCTCGCCTGGCTGATCATCAAATTCATCGGAGCGTTGCCTCGTCCCTTGGCCCGCGCCGCGGGCATCATTCTCGCTTGGAAGGTTTACCTGCTACACATCCGCTTGAGACGAGTGGGCATGCACAACCTTGCGCTGGCCTTTCCCGACAAGAGCCGGCATGAACGCGCCAAGATCCTGCGAGGCGTCTTCACCTCCTTCGGACGACAACTAGCGGAAGTGTGTCTTTTTCCCAAGTACACCCGTGATAATGTCAGCAAGGTCGTGGTGTACGACGGATTCGAGAATTTCGAACGCGCCCTAGCGCGAGGCAAGGGCGTGCTGTTTCTGACCGCTCACCTGGGAGCGTGGGAACTCTCAGCCTTCACTCATTCCCTGCACGGACATCCGCTGCACGTCGTAATGCGGCCACTGGACAATGTCTACCTCGATCGCCTGACCCGCCAATATCGCACCATGCATGGCAACTCCATGGTCGACAAAGACGATTTCGTCCGCGGCTTGCTCTCCGCCATGAAGGCGGGAGAAACCGTGGGCATTCTCATGGACACGAACATGACTCCGCCGCAGGGTGTGTTCGTCGACTTTTTCGGAATCCCGGCATGCACCGCAAGCGGTCTAGCCAGAATCGCGTTACGCACCGATGGCGCCGTAGTCCCCGGATTCACCATCTGGGATCCCGCCCTGCGAAAATATCGCTTACGCTTTGATCCCGCAATACGCCTGGTGCGCACCGGCGACGACGATGCCGATGCCGTCGCCAACACGGCCTTGTTCACGAAAGTGATTGAGGAATACGTGCGGCGATTTCCGGATCAGTGGCTCTGGGTGCATCGCCGCTGGAAGACCCGCCCCGAAGGCCAACCGCCGCTGTACTAGCCAGACGAGACGCAGCAAGCTGCGCCTCTACCGCGACTGTACAGACGTTGCTTGCAACGTCTCGTATTGGCAAGAATGCTCACTCAAAACCAGTCACTCCGGTACGCGATCCACCAACTCACGTAAACAATCGGTATAGTTGCTGCCAAGGCCCACCACAGCGGCAAAATGAAATCCGCCGCTAGTCCCAGCACGGTGAAGCTGATCCAGAAGATCTTTCGCTCCATTCGGACATTCTAGCCCCAGCTTTCCTTTCCGGCGGCAAACGTATAAAAAGGTGCCATGACGCTTTTGGTTAAAACCTGCTCCGTCAAAGAGGTCGCCGAGTTTGTGCAGGCCCGCGTGCTGGGGGACGAAACTGTGCAGTTGGCAGGCATCGCAAGCGTCGAGTCGGCAGCACCGGGCGATTTGATTTTCGTCGATGACGAAAAGAATCTTCCCCGGGTCCTCGAATCACGCGCCTCTGCGGTGATCGGTGGCGACTTCGCCGCTGGAAAGACGAACTCTAAGCCTCTGTTGATCGCGACCCAACCGCGCTTGGCATTCGCCCGAGCTGCACGATTTCTTTGTCCAAGGCCGGAGTGGAAGCCTGGCATCCATCCAAGCGCCGTCGTGCATCCGTCGGCGCGATTGGCGAACGATGCTACGGTTGAGGAGCGAGTCGTCATCGGCGAACACGTGCACATCGGAGAGAGCACGCGAATCGGGGCCGGCAGTGTCATCGGGGCGAAAGTAAGCATCGGACGCGATTGTGATCTGTATCCGAACGTCACTGTCTACCCCGGCGTGCTCCTCGGAGACCACGTAATCGTTCACTCGGGCGCGGTGCTCGGCAGCGACGGCTTCGGCTACGTGCGTGATCCGGCGACCGGGCGTTATGAAAAGTTTCCGCAAGTCGGAAGGCTGGAAATCGAAGACGACGTCGAGATCGGCGCCAACACCACCATCGACCGCGGAGCCTTGGATGCAACCCGCATCGGCCGAGGCGCGAAAATCGATAACCTGGTGCACATTGGCCACAACTGTCAGATTGGAGAAGACGTGGTAATCGCCGCGCAAACCGGGCTTTCTGGCAGTATCACGATTGAGAAGGGCGTCATTCTCGGCGGCCAGGTTGGCATCGGCGAACACGCTCGCATCGAGGAAGGCGTCATGCTAGGAGGACAAGGTGGCGTCCTGCCCAACAAAGTGCTTCGCGGGAAGGGAATCGCATTCTGGGGAACTCCGGCCAAGCCGGTACGCGAATATCTGAAAGAGCTGGCAACGTTAGCGCGCCTGGCGAAAAAACAGTAGCGCCGCCGTCTGGGCGGCGGTCGCGACGGCACCTTGCCGTCGCCCCGATCATAAAGCAATTGAACCCATGGCAGTCGTCGTAATCGGCGGGCATTCGCGCAGTGTAGGCAAGACCAGTGTGGTCGCTGGCCTGATTGCAGCTCTTCGCGAATACCACTGGACCGCGTTAAAGATCACGCAATACGGGCACGGTGTGTGTTCCCTCAACGGCGAATCCTGCCACTGCGCCACCGATGATCACACTTGGGCGATCTCGGAAGAAAAAGATCGTTCCGGCGAATCCGACACCTCACGTTTTCTCGTAGCGGGTGCGGTTCGCGCCTGGTGGGTGCGCACCGAACAAGGCCGTCTAGCGGAAGCTATACCAACCATCCGCCGCCGAATCGCCGAATCAGAAAATGTGATCCTGGAGTCGAACAGCATCCTAAAGTTTGTGCGCCCGGACCTCTACCTGACCGTTCTCGATCCAGCGACGGGAGATTTTAAACGATCCGCCCAGGAATTCCTCGACCAAGCCGATGCCGTCATTTTGCACGCTCCGAAAGTAACAAATGGCGGCAAGGCCGCGTGGACCGGCGTCTCGCTGAAACCAGTTGCCGGTCGTCCGATCTTCGAGATTCGTCCGCCGGAGTACGTGACAAAAGAGATCGTCGAGTTTGTCAGAAACAAAGTGAGTGCTAGAACCTGAACCCTAAAGCCTGAAGCCTGAAGCCGCCTTTGTTATCCTGCTGACGTGTCCCAGATTCATAAGAGTGCCTGGTTGCTGGTTCTGCTGTCGGCTGCCCTGCAGATTCTGATCTTCCCGCTGCCCAATCTCTACATGCTGTGCTGGGTGGCGATCACGCCTCTGCTGATCGCGATTTTGAGGGCTCGACAGCCGCAGACTCTGCAACTGCAGGCCGGAATCAAGCTGTTGCCAGCCAGTCCGCTGCAAGCTTTCTTGTTAGGGTACGCGTGCGGGATTCTGTGGTACGCCGGAACTTGCTATTGGATTTATAGCGTCATGCACCAGTACGGCGGGGTCAACACAGCGGCCGGAATCGGCATTCTGATTCTGTTCTGCCTCTATCTTGCGCTCTACCACGGCGTCTTCGGGTTGCTGGTGAGTCTGCTGGCGGGAAGCAGTCCATTCAACCTGAGAGCGTTGCTGCTCTCGCCCGTCGCCTGGGTTGCCGTCGAACTCGCCCGCACCCGCATCACCGGATTCCCATGGGGCCTGCTGGGCACAACCCAGGTGGATAACGTTCCTCTGACTCGCATTACTTCCGTGACAGGCGTCTACGGACCGTCATTCGAGATCATGCTCGTGAATGCGGCGTTCGCTGCTGTCTATTTGGTACAACGTGAAAAACGCAAGCGCCTCCTGCTTGCAACCGTCATCGCTGCCCTAATCTTACAGGCCGGAAGTTTAGTTCCTGCGCCTGCAAGTCGCACCGATCACTCCGCGGTTCTGGTCCAGGCCAACGTACCCATTGTCGAAGGTTCCGATTGGACGAAGCAGTATTTCAACGACACCTTGCGCGACTTGACTGAAATCAGTCTCGATTCGCACGATCGGTCGCCGCGGCCCGACTTGATCGTTTGGCCAGAAAACCCGGCGCCGTTTTACAGCACTGACCCATTCTTCCGCGATGCGGTAAGCAACGTCGCCCGCCAGTCGAACGCATGGCTGCTCGCCGGCAGCATTGGGATTCGCAATGCCAGCGCGACGCCGAACCAAGCGACCGAAGTCTACAACTCGGCCTCGCTGGTGAGCCCCGCTGGCGAATGGGTTGCGCGCTATGACAAAGTTCATCTCGTGCCCTTCGGCGAATATGTCCCATTCAAACAAATATTTTCTTTCGCCGGAGGCCTGACCAAGGAAGTAGGAGATTTTTCCCGGGGCACTTCCCACGCACCCCTCGATGCCGGTGGCTCTAAGCTCGGGACCTTCATCTGCTACGAATCCATCTTCCCCGACGAGATCCGCCAATTCGCCAACAATGGAGCGCAAGTGCTGGTAAACATCTCCAACGATGGCTGGTACGGCGACAGCGGCGCCTACGCACAGCATCTCAAGCAATCCCGCATGCGGGCCGTCGAAAACAACCGCTGGCTGCTTCTCGACACCAATACCGGCGTGACCGCCGCCATCGATCCCAACGGACGGATCGTAGCCAGCGCGCCTCGCAAAACGCGCACCGCGCTGCGAGTTTCTTATGCGCTCTCGAATGTCACTACGTTCTATACCCGTCACGGAGACTGCTTCGCCTATCTGTGTGCGATAATTTCAGTAGTGGCATTATTCATGCGGCTGTTTACCCGCAAGTGAAGATGCACCTGTCGGCGGGACATAGCAAGCTATGTCTCTACAGCCGCCTGTAGAGACGTTGCCTGCAACGTCTCCCGCGCGCACAATTTCGAAGAGGACAACATCATGGTCGAAGAGTTCGAAAAAGAATATGCAATCCTAAAAGATAAAGTTCGCGAACTTCGGGAGTATCTTTGACGCGGGCAATCTTCGCCAACGCCTGACCGAGATCGAGAAGCAAGCCTCCGACCCCAATCTCTGGTCGAATCCCCAAAAATCCCAGCAGGTGATGCGCGAGAAAAAGCGCCTGGAAGACATGTTGGCCAATGAAGCCAACCTCATCCGCCACAGCGACGACATTTCCGCCTACTTCGACCTGGCCCGCGAGGGCGAAAGTGTCGACGCTGATCTGCTCCGCGAAATCGACTCTCTGCGCGTGTTGGTCGACCGCCTGGAGACCGAGACCCTGCTCTCCGGCGAGAACGACGCTCGCAACGCCATCGTCACCATCCACCCCGGCGCCGGTGGCACGGAATCGCAGGACTGGGCTGACATGCTGCTGCGAATGTATTTGAGATGGGCCGAGCGCCAGGGTTTCGAAACCGTGCTCTACGATTACCAACCCGGCGAAGAAGCGGGCCTCAAATCCGCAACCTTCGCGGTCAATGGAGAATACTCCTTCGGTCTGCTGACCAGCGAAATCGGAGTGCATCGACTGGTACGCATTTCCCCGTTCGATCAAGCCAAGCGCCGCCACACATCTTTCGCCAGCGTCTTCGTCTCGCCGGAAATTGACGACAGCATCGACATCGTCATCAAGCCCGAAGATCTGCGCATCGACACGTACCGCTCCAGCGGCAAGGGCGGACAGCACGTCAACACCACCGATTCCGCCGTGCGCATCACCCACATTCCCACGGGGCTTGTGGCCAACTGCCAGAACGAACGCTCGCAGCACAAAAACAAAGAGCGCGCCATGAGCATGCTCCGTTCCAAGCTCTACGAGAACGAATTAGAGAAGAAGCGCGCAGCCACCAAGAAGATCGAAGACTCAAAACTCGACATCGACTTCGGCTCGCAGATTCGCTCTTACGTCCTGCAACCCTATCGTCTGATCAAGGATCATCGCACCAAGATGGAAGTCGGCGACGTCGATCGCGTAATCGACGGTGATCTACAGCCCTTCATCCGCGCCTATTTGCAAATGCGCCGAGGGGAGAAGCAAGCCTAGAAAATCACGTGGGGACAGCCGCCCTCGGCTGTCGAGCCGAGCGAAGCTCGGCAGAGCTACCGATAAGCCTTCCACATATCGTCGATAAACGTGTACTGAGGAAATTCACCCTGCAGCCAATATCGCGTCTGGCCCTGGCGCTCCCAATCAGCACTGTAATCAAATCCCGTCTGCGCTTTGATATCCGCAACCGCCTGCGCGTCGTCCTCGGTCATCCAGCGATCCACATAGTCGAAGAACGCAGGATAATTCCACACGTTCTCCGCGTGCATGAGATGAATGGCGAGCGCCTCGCCCACCCACGAGACCGACGTACAACATCTTCGATACGCCTCCCCTAACTGCTCGTTGCCGTTGATCAGCGGCCAATTCACGGGCTGCAATTGCTCATAGGGGCCGTACAAGCCTGCACTGACGGGCGTGCCGTCGGTTTTCACGCCGTAGTGTCCGCCATAAATCACCGTCGCTCCCTGCCAGGCTTGCAAATAGCCGCCGGGGATTTTGTCGACGTACACCGTTTGCATGTCCTCGCCGAACTGGTTCGGATACGTTGCCGAGGCATTTTTCATACCGTCGTCGTTCAACAGAATTCCAGCAAATATAACCGGCAATTTTCTGCCACTGCGATGTCCCCCGAACGCCGGCCATCCGTAACCAGCTTGCAAGCAGCCGTATAGATCGATGCCATACTGCACGAAGTAATTTGTGAGCTTAACCTTCTGGGCCGCGGGGAAATTCAACATCAACAGCAGAGACGCATATGAGTCGGCGAAGGCGATGTGCTGTCCATAACTTGGCATGTATTCAGCCGGCGCATCGAAGAGGAACGCGTTGGTGTCGATCCAAGGCCGACGATACAACGACTCGAATTGCGCCAGCGTTGGCGTGCCCGAAGGATTCGGCGGCGCCAGTGAGAGCAAGAGATTTCTCTGCAATGCGCCGGCGTGATAAACGGTCTGACTTCTGTCGCAGTAGGACGGCCGGAACGCATCCGCAGAAGGCGCCGCCGGAAGAACCGTGAGTACGGAGACCGTGCTCACCGGACTCGCACTCATGTCGGAAGCGCGCATCACTTCCGGAAGCGAATGAATCTGCGCCAGGCTGATGGAGGAGACCAGCGCGTCCCCCGGCTTCAACGTGATCGGCGGATACGACCGCAACGATGAATCGAACCACCACGACTCGTCAGTCCCGTCGTTGAGCCTGGAATCGAAGCCGCTCTTGCCGTTCGCGGTCGGCAGATTTAACACCGATCCATTTTCATAAGGTGAAGCAGTAGTTGGGGGAGGGCTGATAGCGGTGATGGTGACCGGACCTACGACATAGTAGTCGCCGGTGACGAACTGGCCCACGGGTACCGGTTGGCTGAAGGTCCAGGTGATGCCGTCTTTCCTGATCGAAGACGCAGTTCCGGGAGGAGGTGCCGCGGTGACTGTTACTTTGGCCTGGGCCGATTTCGAGCTATCCGCAACACTTGTGGCCGTGACCGTGGCACTGCCCGCGCTGCTCCCGGCGGTGTAAAGTCCGGTCGAGGAAATCGTGCCTGGGGAAGCCGACCAGGTAACACTAGTGTTCGATGTTCCTGAGACGCTGGCGGAAAATTGCTGCGTGCTCCCCGCCGTCAACGAGGCACTGCTCGGGCTGATTGAGACCGCTACAGTCTGGGCTCCGGGATTTGCTGCCGACGAACCGGAGGAGCCTCCGCAACTGGCAAGGCCTAAAGTCACCAGCACACAAACGAAGACGGCCACGATCCAGGAATACCGATTCCTCCTGCGGGGGCCGGTGTTATGCGAAGCGAGCCTGCCTAGCCGAGTTGTCATTCAGCCTCGACTATCAGGATGCGACATTCGAGGTGCTCACCCAAGTATCGAAAGTGCACGTCGATCAAGGCCAATCGACCGTGCAGATCAGGCTCCGCTCGACTGAATTCTCCAGTGCGGATTCCCGCTCAGCCGGACGTACGGTATTCTGCTCGCAGCAATCATCTTCGGGTCATCGTTTTGCTAAACATACGGTACCAATGAAATCCAAGAAACCGGCGGCACTGAAACTTGGCCCACGTTTTGAGCGAGCCTTGTTCTTCGCGATCCGCAAGCACTCTGGCCAGACTCGCAAGGGCACCGCCGTCCCCTACGTTGCGCATCTGTTGAGCGTCGCCGGTCTGGTGCTCGAAGCTGGAGGCGATGAAGATCTTGCCATCGCCGCCCTCTTGCACGACGTCGTCGAGGACTGTGGCGGCGCTCCCATGCTTCAGCAAATCCGCCGCCGCTTTGGCCAGCGCGTGGCTCATGTGGTGGACGGCTGCACCGATACGGATCTCGATCCCAAGCCACCATGGCGACAGCGTAAGGAAAGCTACCTCAAGCATCTACGAACTGCCAACGCCGATGTCCGCCTGGTTTCCGCTGCCGACAAATTGCACAACGCCCGCTCCGTCCTCGCTGACTATCGCGAGATTGGCGAACCAATCTGGGAGCGCTTCCAGGGAAAACGCGATGGCACCCTCTGGTACTATCGGGCCTTGGTAAACGAATTCAAACGTAAGAAGACCAACCGCCTGGTAGATGAACTGGAGCGAGTCGTCATCGAACTGGAAGCCGTCGCTGCGTCCGGCTAGGGCAGCTTCACAGCTGTTGTATCCCACCACCAACTGCCATCCCGCGCGCCAGCGATGGATTACAAGTGTGTTTTAGTTCACGCTATATCTGAGGACGGTCCAAGTAATCGCACCGCATCCCAGTACCCTTGGTAACGTTACCTGCTACGAAAGTGCTGGTAAAGCAGCCTGCTTTCGCTTGATCCTGAACTGTCCAGCATTTTCGGAGATAACGAACCCTATGGCACGAATGATCGATGTGATCCGCTCCTCCACGGCTTCGTCGAACGTGATGCAAACCGCCGCTCGGGGCGCACTACACGTTCCTCCTGAGGAAATGATCGAAATCCTGGTTTACCTGGCAACGCAGACCAAAATCTTCGCCGAGCGTGCCCGCCTCACCTTGGCGGGATGGGACGAGACCTCTTCGCGCGCCGCAGCCGCCGACCCCCGCACCCCGAAAGAAGTGCTGGCCTACATGATCACTCCCGGCAATCTTCGACCAACGCTGCTTCCCGCATTGCTGGAGAACCCCGCAGTCTCCGAAGAATCGCTAGTGGAACTCGCCGCTTCGGCTTCCCGCTATATGGTCGAGACCCTGGTCAAGAGCGCGCGGGTCAACCAGTCCAAAACAATTCTGGGTTCACTAAGTTCCAATCCCCACTTAAACCCAGCTCAATCATCGGCCGTCGCCGCGAAGCTTTCCTCCCTGGCAACCGCAACCATAAACGAATCTGAAACCACAGCAGCTTCTCCGGAAGCTACGCAGGCAGCGGAACCCGGAGAGCTGGCACTTCCGAAGCCAGCCAGCCCTGAAGGCAACTCGGATGAAGTCCCGGACGAAACCACCGCCGCATACCTGGCCGAGCACGCCACCGAAATCTCCGCCGAGGCCGGCAAACCGTTTCTACCGATCGGCGGGACAGAGGAACTGACGCCGCAAGCCCCTGCGCTTCATCCCGAGCCAGCACCTGCCGAGGCCGGAACTAAGGCTGTCGCTTCCAGTGCAACGCAGGGCGCAGCCACAGCAGCCCGGAAAGCCCTCGTGAAGAAGGTTTACTTGAGTGCTGAGGAGCAGCGGGGCAGTGCTCTCCAGAAAATTGCCAAGCTCGACATCAAAGGACGCATTCAACTGGGGATGAAAGGGAACAAGGAAGAACGGTCGTTGCTCATCCGCGACGGGACGAAAGTTGTAGCCCTGGCCGTGCTCGAGTCACCCAAGCTTACGGACAGTGAAGTCGAGAAGTTTGCCAATCAAAAAAATGTGCTCGAGGCGGTGCAGCGCGGCATTTCGATGAAGCGGCGTTTCATCAAGCAATACGCCATACTTCGAAACCTGACCTTCAATCCGCGAACCCCCATCGATGTTTCCCTCGGCCTGATTAAACACCTGCTGACTGCCGACCTCAGAAATCTGACAGGCAATAAAGAAGTCTCGGACACAGTACGCAAACTGGCGATGCGAATGTTCCGGCAGAAGCTGGAAACAGCCGGAAAAGGCAAAGACTAAGTCTCAATGTGGACGCACGCGTCCGCGTCCATGCGGCGCCCCAATCGGGCCAACCGGAATTGGGTAGTGGCTCATCGCGCCTTTGGCGCGCTTCCTTATCAAACGGAGCCCCTGCCCGGAATTGGCGTCCCGTGACTGTCGTCGCTACAATACTTGGTTATGTCCTTATCGTCCCAACCTGATGCCATTGCCGATCTGCTGAAGCGCTCCAAAACCATCGCAGTCGTCGGACTCTCCGACAGCCCCCTGCGCCCCAGCCATGGGGTTTCCGCGTACATGCAGTCTAACGGCTACCACATCATTCCGGTCAATCCTGAAATTAAAGACGCCCTGGGCGAAGAGGCTTATGCATCGCTGCTCGATGTTCCCGAGAAGATCGATATCGTGAACATCTTCCGCCGCCCCGAGTTCGTGGAGGAGGTTGTGGATCAGGCCATCCAGCTCAAAGTTCCTGCCATCTGGATGCAGGAGGAAGTCATCCACGAAAAAGCCGCCGAGAAAGCCCGCCAAGCCGGGATTTTCGTGATCATGGACCAATGCATCCTAAAAGAGCACAAGGCCCGCTTCGGATAGCGTCATGCCTCCGCGCCGTCCTCACACGACCGCCGCTCTGGCTCGTGTGGGGACGGGTCTTCGACCCGTTCAGGCGGAGCAAAGCTCCGCAGGCCTTTGCTCGCGGCGTAGCCTGATTAGATAACCAGGTCGGCTCCTAAACGACCGAGTAGACTTGCCGGGCTCAAACCAACCAAGCCGCAGAGGAAAGGAGCCCAGCACCGTTACCGCATCAAGCCGCCTACAGTTCCGCCTTCGCGTACGAATTGATCTCGCAATTCAAACTGACTTCCTCAAACCGCGGCGCTGTCCATTCCATGATTTCCTCCATTCGTGCATTTTCGCAGATTCTAACAACGACGACGACGCACCAAGGCCCGCTCAGTTGCAGCTCCGCGTCAACGGACCGTAGATATCGAAATCCGTCTGCGTGCCGATGTACACATAGCCGTTAGCGACGGTCGGAACAGAGAACCTCGTGGGCGTGCCCGGCTGGTCGGGGTAGGGGGGGGCCGTTGTTCGGATTGCACATCTGCGTGTCGTAAAGTTCGTTCAGGTTGAGTGCGTCGAAGGCGTAAAGCACCGGCGATCCCTTGACGTTCGACTCAATCGCCCAAACAACGCCGTCGACGTAGCCGCTGGGGATGTTGGACGAGACTGAGGGGGTGGCGGCATAGCCCAGGGCCTGACCGCCGGGGTCAACGTCGGTGCTGCCCGCGGCATTGCAGATCGGCGGATTGCCGCTCTCGTTAGGCGGGGGGCATGAAGCGTTCACCGGATACCTCTGCAACTGCCCCTGCACTCCCGCAAAGTACAGCTCCCCGACATCGCCGTTGCCCGCCGCACTTCCACTCCAGAAGGCAGCCGTGCTTCGCGTCTGAGGCGGGTTTAACGTGTGGTTGGCGTTAAAGGAGATAGGCGGCTCCGGAAGGTCTGTGTTCGCGGCGTCGCAGGGCGTGCAGGGATCGCTAGAAGTGCCACAGCCGTTCGGGTATGAGCAGGTGCCGCAACTGCTGGAGCCAGTGTAACCACCAAGACTATCTCGATACGTGGTCCATAGGTAGTTTTCCTTGTCGGCTTTGACCGCGTAACTCCTCGTGAGCGATGTGTCCGGAAGCAACATCACGCCGCCCGAGCCGTAGTCCACGTCCCAGCACTGGCGATACGCCGAATCAGACGGCGTAAAGGAGTAGCCGGAGTATTCAGTGCCGGAGGGATAGGTCAAGCTCGGTGTCAGCTTGACAATGCTGTCCGCCGCGTCCTGGTTTGGGGCGGCTTGACTATTGAGATCGTACGTCCCGTCGCCGGTGCTGGTATAGATGTAGTAACTGCTTCCGCCAGGCGTGTCCGCTCCCGCGGCAAGTCCCGCGCCACCCTGCCAGATTCCGCCTCTTCTGGCGCTGAACCCAGTGGCTCCAGGCGTCGTTTCGTAGATCAGCGGGTAGCCCGAAGCGTTAATGCTCTGCGCGTTGTAGCCAAAGACAAACCCATTCGTGAAGTCGTTATTCCCGTCGATCATGGAGAAGGCGACATAGACCATGTTCACTCCAAGGTTGCCGGTCTGGCTTGCCGGCAGCTCCAGCAACCCTGGGCGCTGGTAGTGTGACCGAGAGAATTTGCTCGAGCTCGCACCGCCGCATCCTCCTTGGCAGATCTGCACCGGAGTCTGAGTCGGTGCCAGGCTGCTGATGCTCAGTGCCCACAACCGATGGTAATAAGCTTTCGAGCCGCTCGGTCCACAGGTGAGGCACTCTGAGGCGGCCACGGCAAACAATGTTCCCGTGGTGGGGCCGTTGCTGTCGATTTCGATTACGGGCGTGCTCAGAATCCCGACGTCGTTGTACGCGCCGTTGCAATTACCTATGTCTACACACCTCTGCGGTATCTCGCCCTGTTCGAGAAGACTCTGGCTTCCGAGAACGGCGCAGTTCGTACCGTCGATGGCGTAGACGCTGTCGTTTTGTGTGACTATATAGGCGATTGTCTTGGCCACTGTCTGACCCTGGAATAGGACGTTGGTCACCACCAGCGGCTGCCCATAAACAAAGTTATCCGGGCCGGCCGGAAAAACGGCGGAGCATATCTTTCCAAAAGAGTTGGGATTTCCGACTAGCGATGTGGTCAGCGTCGTCTCGTTCGTATTTTGCCCGGTGCGCAGGTTGTCGTTGTGCCAAGTGGTCACACAGACACCTGAGGCGCACTGCACCTGCGCGACCGATCCCGTGCTCAGCGTCATTGCCGCAATCAACAGCGGAAGATAGGGGACTGGCCCCAGCAACCAAAATCTCCTCATAATTTTCTCCTTAAAATCTTTTACAATTTGTAGGCCACGTTCGCTGCGTAGCCCGCGACCCAGATGTTTGCGCCATCGAAGCCCACGGCGCCCAGGCTTCCTGTCAACTCTTCCTGCAAAAGCAGCTTCCCGTCGCTAGGCCTCATCTCGACGATGTACGGCCCTCCGCTGATCCATAGATTCTGTCCGTCAAACGCAATGCCGTACGGGCCAAGTGCGTTACCGGTGTTGAACGTGCCCAACAGTTTGCCGTCGCTGGCACGTATCTTCGTTACGCTTTGCTCGCCATTGTTTGCCACCCACATATTGGCACCGTCGAAGGCCATGTTCATCGGGCTGAGGCCAACCTTGAACGTTCCCGCCTGTGTCCCGTCCAGCCGGTATCGGGTCACCACCGGGCTAGCGAAGCTCGTCACCCACATGTAGGTCCCGTCGAAGGCTATGCCGGCCACTCCCAGCTTGTCGCGGTACTTGCCAATCAGCGTTCCGTCGCTGGCCCGCAGTTCGCTGATGGTGGCCTCCCCTTCGTTGGTCACCCAGATGTTCTGCCCGTCGAAGGCCAGAAACCACGGCATCGCGCCCCCGGTCTTGAATGTGCCAAGCACCTTACCGTCCCTCGCCCGTAACTTAGTGACGGTATTGCTGAGGCTGTTGGCCACCCAGACGTTCGCCCCGTCGAACGCCATGCCCATGGCGCCAAAGCCCACGTCGAAGGTGCCCAGGTCGGCGCCATCGCTGGCCCGCAGTTTGACCACCTTGTCCGGCCCCGTGGCGTTGGTGCACATCCAGATGTTCTCTCCGTCGAAGACCACTCCCAGCGGGTTTTCAGGAACTTTAAAGGTGGTTGTGAGGTTGATCTTGTACCACTTCAGCAACGCCACTTGCAGGGGATTCGCAGGCGGCGGTGCTCCGTTGGCAGGTGGTTGTTGTCCCGGCGTGCCGGCTTCCTGCGCCCGGCCAGGGATGAAACTTGCAACCGTTAGCACGACGACGAACAGAGAAACAGAAACCACTACACGCGCTTTCATGATCGGCTACCTCCCCAGGGTTCGGCCCGATGATGCCCAATGAAGACGTTAAACCAAAACTTTCGGAGACGGGGCTTGCAAAATCCAAAGCCCAAGATGCCAAAACTGCGGGGTCCCAAACCAGCGCCCGAGGGGCCAGGCTGGCTTTCAATCATGTGCGGCTCAGCTTACTACGCTTTCCAGCAAAATCAGCCGAAAAACTTCGCACTTTACGATTCCCGAACCGCTGTCAAGAGCCTCGCACCGGATTCGCGCCCGACTCCCGACTCATGCCGGCCGGCGGCGCTTTCCCGTTGACTCAGCGCCTCCAAGTAGATAACCTATCTGTACATTCGTTATCTACTGGATAATGCCAGCTCTTGGCATCGGAAAATGCCTCGCGGGGACGATGGAGGACGGGCGTCCCGCCCGTCCAGCGGTCGCTCCGGATCCCGGGGGTCGAAAACGAACTTTGCGAAGCTGGATGCCTCCCAGGAGGCCGCCCGTTGTCGGGCGTACCGGTCTTTAAATTTGCGGTTTGACAATCGAACACCGCACCATGGTGCACGCTAGCTTCCCAAGACGGTACGCCACCCAGGGATAAGCCACGCGTAACTCCCATGTTCTCTAGATTTTGCGTGTAACTCCCGTAAACTCAAAGATCTAGCACATATAGTCAATCTTTAGGTCCATTGTTTTCAAGATTTTGCAGCCAAAAGGGGGGAGGGGGGTACCCGGTACTAAACAGTAAACTTCCCAATGTGGGAGAGAAGCCGGCGCGCCGCCCCACAAGCATCGCGCCTTTACGATTTCAAAACCGCGGCCAAGCTGGATGGTTCGGCTGCCAGTGATCACAGCCTGCATGTGACGAATGTGACGGCGGTTGCCCTGCGCATTTCAGGAGTGTTACAGAGGTGCGCGTCAGCGTTCTTCGCCGGAGCGGCGAACCTCGCAATCCACCCGGTCAACAAACAGGTAGAGTCCGAGGCAAATTAGAAACATTACGCCCGAGAACACGGCGGCGGGCAAAGCCGTATGCTGATTCCCCGCCAGAAACGATTCCAGCGCTGCGCTCAGAAGCCAAATCTGCACGATCAGCAAGACTGCAATCAGCGCCATTGCGCCTGCGATTGCTGTCAGTCCGCGAGTTTGGGGCGGCAGTTCGACAGGTGGTTGCATGGTCATCACACCTTCACGTCCACAGCGATCACCTGTTCGCCACGGGTTTCGAGAACGATCCGGGGCAAGGGCCGTGACGGAGGACCTTGCAGAACGGCCCCGTCCTTGATTGAGAAGAAGCCCTGGTGGCAGGGGCATTCGAACCGATTGCTTGCCCGCGAATAGTAGACGGCGCAGGACAGGTGAGTGCATTTCTGGCTGTAGCTCACATACTCGTTCTCGCCCGTGCGCACCAGGATGCAGTGGTCGTCCTTGGTCGGATAGGTAAACAGCTTCACTCCACCGACCGGGATCTCTCCCAATCGAGCGACGGGCTGTTGCAGATACGAAGGGGTCTTGTAGATGAGGGAGCGAACCAGAATCCAAACGTTTCCCACGAACATTCCGAAGCTCGTGAGCACCAGAAACTTGGTCAACTGTCTGCGGGTAACATAGCGCTCGTCGGCTGTGTGAACCGAAAATTCTTCTTTCCACAGTGGTTCGCTACTCGCGCGTCGCAGCCAATTCATGCTCTTCCTCCCACATGTAATCCACGACGTCCAAAGCGACGGCTTCCCGTTCAGCCGGAGCCATCATGTAAACCTTGGTCGTGATCTTCTGCTTGCCAAAATAGAACGTGTTCGTGGGTTTCTCGCGCCGGTGCGCAATCTGTTCCGGCCTGACATACGCCAGCGCCTGACTGGGACACACCGTCGCGCACATCGGACGCTTGCCCACCGATGTGCGGTCATAACACATGTCACACTTCATCATCTGTTGCTCAGGCTCCATCATCTTCGGTATGCCGAACGGACAGGCGAGCACACAGTTATTGCACGCAATACAACGGGGTTTCAGCGAGGAATGGACAATCCCGTCCTCACCCTTCTTGATCGCATCTGCCGGACAAACCTGTGCACAGGTGGGTTCGTCGCAATGCCAGCACACGTAGGCCGCGGAGGTGATGCTCTCGCGCCGCTCGATGAAGTCGAAGTTGATCATCGATTTCCCACGGTGTGTTTCGCATTCCTCGCAAGCCTGCAAGCAGGAGCGACAACCAATGCAGCGCGACGGATCGACATAGAACTCGTATCCGAACACTAGGCTCCTCCGCGCAAAGCATGGTTCAGATGCGGGCCGCGATCATCCGGTGATGGATCGGGAGCATTGGCTTTTGCGATCCGACAGGCGGAAACCTTGAACTCGGGAATCTTGCTGCGTGGATCGAGAGTTCGATGCGTAAGCCGGTTGGCGCTGCGAGTGCCAGCCCAGTGATAGGGAATAAAGACAGTATCGGGCCGAATGGTCTTCACCACCATAGCTTGGATTGTCAGGTCGTCGCGGCGGGTCGTTACTGTCACCCAGTCGCCGTCTTTAATGCCGTGCCGTTCGGCCAGGCGCGGATGAATCTCCGCCCGTGGTTCGGGATACTGGTCAACCAGCGCACCGATGCGCCGGGTCTGTGTCCCCGACAAATACTGGCTCACGACTCGCCCCGTGGTTAGAAACAACGGATAGTCGTCACTGATCGGATCGCCACTTGGACGCCATTCCGTCACGTTGAAGTGCGCCTTGCCGTCGTGAGTATAGAACTTTCCGTCTACGAAAAGGCGGGGTGTTCCTGGGTGGTCGAGTGACGGGCATGGCCAGAAGATGCCCATCTGCTTATCCACTCTCTCGTATGTAATCCCGTAGTAGTCGGCCACACCGCCGCGCGAGGCAATTCGCAGTTCTTCCAGAATATCGGCGGGATTCTTGAACGGGAAGTATTGGCCCCGTCCCAACCGATGAGCCAGGTCGATGATGATGTCTGAATCGCGCCTCGCGTCACCCGGCGGATCAATGCTCTTCTGCCAGTGAATGACTCGCCCTTCGGCGCTACAGCCAAGTCCGTCTTCTTCCTCGTGCAAGCTGCCGGCTAGAACTACGTCGGCATGGTGCGCAGTTTCAGAGAGAAAGAAATCGATCACGCCGAAGAATTCCAGCTTCGATAGAGCCTCACGTGTGAAGTTCGCGTCGGGAAGTGAGACTAGCGGGTTGAAGCACGTGGAAAGCAGCCCCTTGATCTCACCGCGATGAATCGCTTCCATGATTTCTTCGGCGGTGTAGCCGGGTTGGGGAAGTTCTTCAGGCTGGATGCCCCAGACTCCCGCGATGTACTCGCGAGCCGCGGGGTCCGTAAGCGAGCGTTGGCCGGGCAGTTGGTCGCACTTCTGTCCATGCTCACGTCCACCCTGGCCGTTGCCTTGGCCGGTAATCATGGTGGGACCCGCGCCTTCACGGCCGATGTTACCGGTGGCCAGCGCAATGTTCACCAGTGCCAAACAGTTCTCTACGCCTTTCGACTGGTGTTCCAATCCGCGAGCATGCATCAGGATGACCCGTTTAGATTTGCCAATCCAGCGTGCCGCTTTTTCGATCGCTTCGGGCGGGACACCTGTCATCTCAGCCGCCTTGCCGAGGTCCCACTGCCTGGCAGACTCCGCTACGGTCTCGAAACCAGTTGTGTATTTCGAGATGAACTCGCGGTCCTCCAAGCCGTCACGCAGGATTACGTGCAGCACTCCCATCAGCAAAGCGAGGTCGGTTCCAGGTCGCAGCGGGAGATAAAGATCCGCGTTCCGTGTAATCGGAGTCATGCGGGGATCAGCGACGATAAGCCTGCCGCCGTTGTCCCGGCAGCGCCAAACGTAATCGGTCGTGATGGGAGCACAGTCGCCGATGTTCGCGCCAATCACAAATAGCACTTCGGCCTTGGGAATCTCACTCCACGGAATCGGGCTGCGATCGATGCCGAATGCCAGCTTGTATGCAGTTCCGGCTGAAACCATGCAGAGTCGCCCGTTGTAGTCGATGTGACGAGTGCCCAATGCCACGCGGGCGAACTTTCCCATGAGGTAGGATTTCTCGGTCGAGAGTGACGCGCCCCCGTAGATAGCAATGGCGTCTTTGCCATGCTTCTGCTGGATCTCGCGTATGCGGCCGACGGTAAAGTCTAGTGCCTCATCCCAAGTCGCGGGACGAAAACCCCGTTCGCTGCGCATCAAAGGCGAAAGCAGACGATCGGGGTGGTTGCCCTGGAGATAACGCTTCACTCCTTTTGGGCAGAGCATGCCGTGGTTGAAAGGAAACTCCTCCCAGGGTTCGAAACCGATGACGCGATTCTCGCGGACCTTCAGCTGGATCCCGCACTGCTGTCCACAGAAGCAGCAATGTGTCTTGACCAGTTTCTCCGCCGGATGGATCGATTCATCTTTCCACCCGCCGGGCGGAGCATAGTTGAGGTGCGGTCCAAACTGTTCTCTGAGGGTCTCTACGGAGACAGGAACCTTAGCCATTCGCTTCCTCTTTTAGTCTCATTTGCGCGAGGGAAATTGATTTGCGTTTGCAGGCGGGGCAGAGCTCCTGCCAGTTGCTCACTGGCCCGCACATCGAATAGTTGAAGCCCACCTGCGGGAGAACGCGCTCAAGATCATCGATGTGCATGCGTGAGGCGTAGCGCTCGCCGCAACGTGCGCAGATTGCACCCGCGCCCTCCGCCCCTGCTTGTTGATACAGTTTCACCCCCAATTGTGCTGGCCGCTGAAAGATGTGGAAGAACTTTCCAAACGGAAGATAGAGCAAAGCCGCAATCACCGTGATCGCATGCAAAATGGCGATGAAATCATAGAAACTGCCACCCAGCCAGACCTGCGAAACCGTCAGAGCTAAACCTGTAATAGATATCGCAAAAAGCAGGATCAGCGGCCAGAAGTCCATAGCAAGCGTCTGCACCGCGCGTGCGCCTTCGTCGCGCATGCGGCGCCACAGCGAGAGACCGATACCACCCAAGACCAGAAACGCCGCAATGTCCAGACCATGAAAAAGGAGTAAGGCAGTGAAGGTGTGCAAACGGAAGCTGAACGCCGGATAGCCGAACAGGTGAGTGACATACGTCATCTGATCGTTGAGCGCGCTGGTGAAATAAATCCAACCGAATACGAGAGGGAAGGTAATCATCACCGCCAGCAGGCATCCCCAGAAAATCAGCTGGTGCATGGCCCAACGCATTCGCGAACGTTTCGCAATGAATGTTTGGGCAAGGAGATGCGTTCCCGCCAGCTCTACGATGTGGCCGAAGCTGCGAAGTACTCCTCGGTCCCTGAATAGTTGCCAACCCCGCCGCCAGTACACGTAGGTTGGAGGTTTTCGGATCCAGACCGTGTAGTGGTAGATGACACCCCAGGTCGCGAAAATGATGGCGAAGGTGTAGATCACCAACGCGGGATCAAAGTTTTGCAGATTACGCGACCCGAGCACAATGGCGGCGATCAAGACTCCTGTCCACAACGTCGCCCAGGCCCCGGCGCGGATCCTGTCCGCGGTGCGTGTTAACTCGGCAGGAAGCTTGGCTGCCAGCGCTTCCTCCTGCGTCAAGAAAACCCGTCCGTTCATCCACCACAGGAGACAAGCCACGGCCGACAACAGCACGAACCCTGGCCAGACTACTCCTAAACGGTCGCGGAACATGCCCAGCAGCAACGGCGGAAAAAACCCTCCCATGCCGCCCATCGCACCCACGAGTCCAGTGACCGTCGCTCTTTGGCTTGGAAAGTAACGCGGCACCAGTTGAAACACTGCTCCGTTGCCGATGCCGAGCAATGCTGCACAGCCCAAGGCTCCAACCGTGAACGGCAACATTGTCGGGATACCAAGCAACAAACCAAAAGCGGCGATCGCTGGCAGAATCCACGAAAGCACTCGCGACCCACCAATCTTGTCCGATAGCCACCCACCTAGAGGCCGGCAAAGCGTCGCCAACGCGACAAATCCAGCGGTGCGGAAACCTGCATCTGCAGGGCGAAGGCCGAACTGATCGCGTAGAAGAGACGGCAGGTAAATGGAGAAAGCGACGAACCCGCCAAAAGTCAGAAAGTAGAAAGCCGCGAGCGCCCACGCCAGAGGCTCGCGCACGAGGACGCCGAGCATCTCCGACACACTTTTGGGGCGAACTGTTTCGGTGGCGTTTCTGCCGTAGACGACAAACACAACCGCCCAGACCACCAAAATGACCGACATCCCCCAATACACCGCACGGAACCCGTAGGCGGCGGCAACCACAGGCCCCAAGAACACGGCAGCCGATTGGCCAATGTTTCCCAGGCCATATGCGCCCAGAGCGCTGCCCTGGCTCTCCATGGAAAACCAGCGGGAGACGTAACCAACGCCAACCGCGAAGGAGGAGCCCGCCATGCCCAGAAAGAAAGCTACGATAAGCAGGTTCCTGTAGCCGGTGGTCCACGGAACCAGAGCTACGGGCGCTGCGACGAAGAACATTAAAACCGCGAAAACAATGCGGCCACCAAAGCGGTCGGTCAGCATCCCCATGGGAATGCGAGCTAAAGCCCCCAAGAGAACAGGAACCGCGACCAAAAAGGCGGTTTGAGTCGCTGAGAGGTGAAGCAACTGGCGGAAATGAGGGGCGAAGGCACTGATCAAGCCCCATGCCGCGAAGCATACGGTAAAAGAGACTGTGCCCAGCAGCAAATGCCAGTTCTGCGAACCTTGCCGATGCTCCACTCCGCTGTTTCTTGCTTTGGGCATTCCTAAAGGATTCTAGTCCCAGCAACCCGGAGCTGAGTAGTTCGCCGGCGAATCACTGATCACCGTAGGTATCTTCCCCCTATTATATCGTTTCACGATATGTTACACCCGGTCAATAGTGCGTTGATGATCGTTCTTTCACTTCCTCCCGGCGTTCATTGACACTCACAATCACCTGTTGGAGGCGACTCGCAATCGTTCCTTTGTTCCGGTACAGAACACTGGCTCAAAGTTTGGGGTTAAAGTTTGTGCTCGACGGCGGGCCGGAAGGCGGCGCGCTCGACCAACCCTACGCTAACGATCCCTCATTTACTGGGCATTTGAATTGGAGTCCTTCGAATCCAGTAAAAAGGACACAATCGTGTTTTTGATCAGAAGGCGTGCTGCTAAGTGATTGAAAGTGGTGAGCGCGGTAGGAATCGAACCTACAACCTACTGATTAAGAGTCAATCCTCGGTATCGCCCTAATCCTTCGTGAGGGGTATCTGCTTGACTCAGGTGACCACAACAGGTTGTGCGCACAAACCGGTTGGGAACTCAACTGGCTGCGTTTACCTGAGTGAAGCAGATACCCCTCTCCTTCGTTTCAACATTCTTTATCAACGACTTACCGAATTGATGTTTTTACGGTGTGCCGTAAAGTGTGCCGTAACCTTTATTACTGTGTCCTAGCCATAGCGGAGCCGCCAGACTGATTCAGAGCTTGGCGAACAATCTCAACTTCGGGATGCTGATACCGCATGGCAGTTTTCACATCTTTGTGGCCCATCGTGAGCATGACTGCCTTCAAGTTGCCGGTTTGCTTCAAAACCCTAGTGCCGTAGTCGTGTCTGCCGCAATAAAGAACCAAGTCTTCCGGGAGGCCAGCTTTTTCCCTGGCCTCACGAAAGCGATTCGCCATCGTGGTGAGATGACCCGCCCGAGAACGCTTCGAGGGAAATACCCATCCGTCACGTCTGCCTGCGCAACGTGCCCGGAGCAGGTCTAGTGCTCGGTCGCTTATCGGCACAGTCCGCCTTCCGTCAGGAGTCTTGCTATCGGGAACAAAGACGACTCGATTGTTCCAATCGACATTCTCGATGCGCATCCGGTAAAGCTCTCTTTCATTCCGCATTCCCGTATCTCGCATCAAGATGACGATGTCTCGGAAAAGGAGGAAACCACGTTTCCGCCACTTGCAAGTCGCGGCGGCGGAGAGCAGCTCCCTTTCTACAGTATCGTCCAACCTAGACGACCGGCCATACTCCTTCACCAGCCTGAATTTGGGAACGCTCCGAACGAGTTCCCACTCTTCTGCCTTGTGCAGCATTCGGCGGAGAGTCCGAAGTGCGCAATTCGTATTAGAGGCAGACCCATCGAACCTCAGTGCTTCCACGTCGTCCTTCTTGATTTGGTTCAGCCTCATTCCCGTTACCCGAGCCTCATTCAACAATCGCCAACCATTCTCGTAGTACAGCTTCGTTTTGCTCTCAAGATTTGCGTTTTCAACCCACTCCAGAAAACGCCGCGAAAAATCCCGCAGCGTCGGAGTCTTCCTGTCCAGTGGGTCACTACCTTCAAGTGCCATTCCCAGTTTTAGGGCAGCAATTTTTGCAGCCCTAGTTGAATTCGATTCCTTGGTCGAACCACGGTAGCGTTGGCCGCGCACCGTGAAGTCGTACCAATAAAAGTGAGACTTCGATTTCTTAAACAGCTTCACGAGCTTCCTCCATTGCAGCCCGCACGGAAGCAACTCGCGTGTTTTTCTGGATGTACTCCAAAAGAACATTCACATCATAACTAACCCGACCTTGCAGTTCTATCCAATTCGGTCCGACTCCCTCAGCGCGCCAGCGCTTCAAGGTTGCCGCTGAGCGTCCAAGAATCTCCGCAGCGTTGCGGGTGTTAACGAGATGAGGCATGGCTGGTTTTTTCATCGCGATGGTCTGGGACATATTTCACCTACTCCTCACCAAAGTCCCGTACTCCTCACTCACGCCTCGCCTTGGAAGCGGGAAGAGGCAGCGGGCCTCGGGCTACGACAATGCACTTGACAATAGCGCACTTGTAGGCTTAGAGTCAATATGTATCGTTACATGTTGCCTAGAGGTAAGAGAAAATAATCTTATGGCAGAGACAGAGAAGACAGCACCGACGCAGCAACCCGTGATCTCCATTCGCATCTCCGATGCCCTGCGCTCCCGGCTCGACAAGCTGAAAGAAATCATGGCCCTCAAGACGGGCGGCCCCGTGTCCACATCGGAGGCGGCAAAGCAGCTGCTTGAGTCCGCCCGAGACGACCGTCTGGAGTTGGTCAATCTGCTCTTGGAGCCGACCGAATCCTTGCTAAGAATTCGCGGCAAGGCCGACGCCAGACTCTCGCTTTCGCAGGCGGAATGGACGATGGTGGCCCACTACTGCGCGCTGGGCGCGGAGTCGTTCGCGACTACCGCCCAAGGCCAGATTTCCTTCGAGTCCCTGGCCGAAATACTGGAGGCATTCCTTGCGGCTTATGCCGTGGTTCGCAGGTCGAAAAAGTCCCCGCTGGACTTCCTGTACCTGATGACTCTTCCGGGGGACAAACAGGCCGAAGCAAAGGCTGAGGACATTGGAAGCGATGACGTACACCGGGTGGTAACTAATACTATCCAAATGCTGCGGAGCCAAGCCCAAAGGCGGCGCAAACCGATCCTCGCCGTGCGCAATCTCTACACCCTTCTCGACCAAGAGAAGTTCTCGAACATCGAGAAGCTGAACGAGGCGCTTTGGCCGCACTGGTCAGCCCTTTGGAAGGTGTGTGCGCGCGGCCACTATTTCCTTCATCGAAAGCCCCTGCGCGAGAAGCCGCCAGCGGAGACCGAGGACGAGGATTTTGAGCTGGCGGTCCAACTGGCATTGCCCTCGTTCGAAGAAGGCGGATACCGCCTCGATTTGGTGCGGGAAGAGGGGAACGATTTCTCTCCGCGCTTGCAGTTTCCGGGAGAGCTTACCCCGAGCTATCCGGTGGTGGGATGCCCGAGGATTGCGGAGTTCCGAAGGATGCTCGAAGAACTGGATTTGGCGCGTGATCTGTACCAATGGAAAGGCCACTATTTCTACGCGCACACGGCGATCTTAGACAACGAGGAACGGGGCGTGTACTTCTTTGCGCGGGAGAACGGAATCGCTTTCAGATTCCCGGTGAAACACTGGCAGTCGATCCGCAATCTGTTTCGGCGTGCATGGCAGGCCCCCGAAGTGATCCATACGTGGGAGGCGCAGGTGCTCGAATATGGCGAGCTGTGAGAGAAGCGATGCTTTGCGCCGGAATGTGGACGCGAAACGGAATTCTGAGCGCGCTACGCGGGTGTGGGGAGTGACAAACGCTGCTTTGCAGCGGGAGAAATGTGGACACGACACCCCCAAACGGGAACTGCGGAGCAACGGATTGGCGGTTTGATGTTTACGCAGGTTAACGTTCACGGTATCAGCAGATTGGATCGGTTAGTAAAAATGTTCGTGGTAGCGAGCGATGACTGTATTTTGCGACAAATTGCTTTTGGCGTCGATCAGGTAAACGCGTTGAAGCGTAAGAACTTTCTGTAAAGCAAGCATTTCGCCGCGCGACGGCGGCAGAGCAGGACGCGGTATGGGCAACAAGGCGGTTTCCCCAAGGAGTATTCGCCGCATTCAAGTCGCCCCGCAGTCCAGTCTGCCATTTGGCGAAGAGGCGAAGGCTGGATTCCGCACAAAAACAGCCGCCACGCGGCTGACTCCCGAGGAACTTTCCGAGATCGAAACTGCCGCCGAAGGTGCGGGGCAATCGCCCTCCGAATGGCTGCGCACGACCGCTTTGCACGCTGCGCGGAAGCGTCCCGCCGACCCTGCGGAACTGGTGTTGGCCGAGGTTTGGGCGGTGCGTTACACGCTCCTGAATCTCTTCCATGCTGGTGCCGAAGCGGCATCGGAAGGCAGGCAAATGTTGCCCGATTCCATCCTCAAAATCCGCGACGAAGCCGATGCGCGCAAGCTGCAACAAGCTCGCAAATTGCTCGCTGATTTTCTCGGGCCGCAGGGCTGGGAAAGAGGACGGAAACCATGAATGACCTGCCCTCTCTGAGACGATTTCCGTGGCTGCCTGCGATGGCAATACTGGCCTTTTCCGGGGCTTTGTTTCTGTGTAATTGGCTGGTCTGGACGCCCATGCAACGCTACTACCTGGGAACTTATTTGAGGTGCGCCTTGTTCGGAACTGCCCCGTCTGCGAGTACCGAAGTCCGATGGTTGTACAAGACCGCGCCGCACAAGCAACAGGAATTGGCTACGGATGCCGACGTGGTTCCGGCAACTGCGGGCGACGGCACAGGAATCCCGATGCAGCTTTCGCCAGCGGCGCGGCAAGCCGGTTGGACTGGCCTGCTACAGGGGCCGGATGAATGGCTCCAAACTGTCAGACTGCAAACGTTTCTTGCGGCGCAATTCTATGACGGAAAGAGCCTCTGGAGATTGCTGTTGACGCCCCTGCTGTGGGGAGCCGCGATGTTTTTTTTCCTACTGGCGATGGGAAGTATATTGCGGGGCCTGAACGCCTATGACGAGTGGGATTTGGAGAGGATCGAATGGGGCGAACCACCGACAAGCTGGCCGCAGAGATGGAGAAAAAAGATCGGCACAATGCGATTCAGCCTGCCGGGATTTGCTAGGCGGAAGATACCAGAGATTGCGCGAAAGGCAACGCCACAAACACAGGCCAGCATTCACGCCGAGTCGTTGAAGAAGCCGATCCAGCCGGTGCTCCCGATCTTCGGTTCGGCCATCGCTGCCGCTGATGACAGCCCCAAAGAACGCTTTGCCTCGAAGGAGACGAAGAGAATCGAATGAGAGGATATCTGCCGAGAACACGTTCTTACTGCATTCACCGTCGGCGCGGCGACGCTTCCCCGCGCAGTTGAGGATCGCTTATGCTCACGATCTCGAAACCGCTGTCAGCCAGTCAGGCGCGAACATACCATGCGCGGGAGTTTGCCGCGCAGGCGCAGAACTATTGGAGCCGCGACCAGCAAGGCTACAGCGAATGGCAGGGCAGGCTTGCCGAGCAGTGGGGCTTACACGGCGCGGTCGGTTCCGAACATTTTGCGCGGTTGAGCGAAGGCCAGCATCCACACACAGAAGAGCAGCTTGTCCGGCATCAGGTTTCGAGAACCTACGAAGGAAAATTCGGCAGAGAGGTGACAAGCGCCGAGCACCGCACCGGATGGGATGCAACATTTTCAGCGCCGAAATCGGTTTCTCTGACTGCGCTTGTGGGCGGCGATGACCGAGTGCGAGAAGCGCATCGGGAGAGTGTCCGCGTGGCGCTGCGGGAACTTGAGCGGTTCACACAGGCGCGAATCGGCAATGTACACGCGCCGGAAACCACCGGCAAATTCGCCGCTGCCACTTTCGAGCACGACACGGCGCGCCCGGTGGAAGGCTACGCCGCGCCTCAGCTCCATACTCATGCGGTGATCTTCAATGTGACCGAACGCGACAACGGCCAAACACGCGCATTGCAGCCGCACGAGATGTTTGTCTCACAACGCTACGCCACGGCAGTTTATCGTTCGGAGCTGGCATTACGTTTGGATAAGCTGGGCTACGAACTGGAACGCGGCAAGCATGGGCAGCCGGAGATCAAGGGTTATTCGAAAGAATACCTGGAAGCGTCCAGCCCGCGCCGGGAGCAGATCAAAGATCATCTGCGGGAGCAAGGAATCGACGGAGCGGCCGCGGCTCAGATCGCGGCCCACCACACGCGCGACCACAAGGAACTGCTCTCGCCGGAGGAGGTCTTGCGACGGCACCGCGATCTTGCCGCGCAGTATGGGCATCAGGCCGACAAGATAGTGGCCGAGGCGCGGACGCATGGACAACAACAGCGCCAGCAGCACGACTACTCGCCCGTGCAAGCGGCGCAGCGGGCCGTAACTTACGCCCGCGATCATGTGTTCGAGCGGTCGGCGGTTGCAGACCGGCGCGACATTCTGGAAGCGGCGTTCAACCGTGGGATGGGGCAGGCCACGGTTGCCCAGGTGCGGCAAGAGTTCGAGCACAGAGTGCAGGCAGGCGAGTTTCGTGCCGTCGAGCATGTCGGAGCGGGCCAGCCGTACACGACCGCCGCGATGTTGCGCATTGAGCGCGAGACCATCGCGCACATGCAAGCGGGCAACCGGCGCGGTTACGACGATCCGATGCTGGTTCCGGGGAAAATTCGTATTGACACCGAACAAAGGCATCCGGAGCTGAATGTTGGGCAGCGCCAGGCGGTTGACAAGATATTTCTCTCCCGCGAGAAAATTGTTGGCCTCGATGGAGTCGCAGGCGCGGGCAAAACGACGGCGCTGTCCGTCATCCGCGAGGGCGCGGAATCGGAGGGTTACAAGGTGGAAGGCTTTGCGCCCACGTCCCGCGCAGCGCAATCGCTGGGAGACGCCGGGATTGAAACCATGACCTTGCAGGCGCATCTTGCCCGAGGCCACAGTGAGGATACGAGAGAACTCCGGCTCTATGTGATAGACGAGAGTTCGCTTGCATCCACAAAACAGATGCACGAGTTTGTCAGCCGCTTGCATCCAAACGACCGCGTTCTGTTGGTGGGCGACACGCGCCAGCATGAATCGGTGGAAGCCGGTCGCATCTTCGCGCAGCTTCAAGAAGCGGGCATGAAGACGGTGAAGCTCGAAGAGATCGTGCGCCAGAAAGACCCCGAGTTGAAACAGGTGGTCGAACAGCTTGCGCGGGGCGAGGTGGGAGAAGCCGTTGCCGGGTTGGAGCGGCAGGGTCGTATCCATGAGGTTAAAGGCCGCGAAGAACGCATTGCGGCAATCGCCAAGGAGTATGCGAAATCGCCCGAGAACACATTGGTCGTCTCACCCGACAATCGTTCCCGCGCGGAGATCAATCAGGCCATCCACGCGGCATTGCAGGCGAAGGGAGTCGTCGGCAAAGAAGAACGTCGCATCCCGGTGCTTGTGCCGCGTCAAGACCTCACCGGAGCAGACCGCGCCTGGGCCGAGCGATACAACGTAGGCGACGTGCTGCGCTACTCGCGCGCATCGAAGGAGACCGGCATCGGAAAGGGTGAGTACGCCCGTGTGAACAGCATAGACGCTCCCAGCAACCGGCTGACCGTCGAGCTGAGGAACGGTACGGAGAGGAGCTACGACCCACGGCGTCAACAGGGCGTCTCCGTCTATAACGAAGAGGAGCGGGCGTTCTCCACCGGAGACCGGGTGCAGCTCACCGCGCCCTCGCGCGGGGTGAAGCTGGCGAATCGCGAGCTGGGAACGGTGGAGAGCATCGGCCAGAACGACGACGGGCGGCTGAGGTTGAAGATGGACGGAGGCCGCACCGTTGATCTCGATCCACGTTTACATCCGCATCTCGATCACGGCTATGCGGTAACGAGTCATTCCAGCCAGGGACAGACCGCCGACCGCGTGCTGATTCACGTCGATACTGAGTTAGACGCAAAAGACCTGCTCAACCACCGTATGGCATACGTCGCCGTCTCGCGTGGCGCTTACGATGCACAACTGTTTACCAACGACCGCCAAAAACTGGGTGCGGCGCTCGGGCATGATGTTTCTCACCGCAGCGCCAACACACCCGAGATGAAGCAAGAGCAGTCCATCGCCCCGCAGCGGGAGATCGGGCCGCAACAAGATCACGGGCTGGGACTAGGAATCAGCCTTTGATGCCAATGCTCTACGCGGCAAACTGTATCCTTTCGCCGCGCTCCGGCAGGCACGCCCGTCGCCACGGAGAATCTGTGGCAACAGGTCGTGCAAGCCCTCCGCTTTCAACTAGTCGCCGCTGGCAGTATCGCCGAATGCGGACGATAAACAACGTCCGCAAAGCATCGCCTACGCTGGCCCCTGTGACACCGGGGGGCCAGCTCCAGCGATGCGGTTGAACCAGGGTTGGGAAGGTTGGATGGAGAAGGGTTAGTTAAGACCACAGGCTGCAAAAAACGAAATGGCGCGACCTGAACACAGACGAGCGCATGTGTTGCACTCATCTGTGGTAAGGATACTGCACACCGGAAAACCTTTAGCAGTCCTTAACGTCGCAAAAATTTCCCTTGGCACCGCAGATGCCGCCTGCGGCTCGCTACAGTCGTTTGCAGGTTCGCTTGCGAACATGAAAAGCGAATGCTTTTCATAGTTGAGATTTACCCGTAGCGAGGATGGCAGTCAAGGGCGACCGAAGGGAGCCGCGAAGCGGGCCTGTCCCTTGACGGCCACCGCAGCGGAGGCTAAGCCGCGTCCACCGCCCGGATGCCCCATCCTCGCGCAACCCTCGATGGAAAACAGCAACGCTTTGTTTCCAACAAGTAGCTGTGCAGCTATTACTTCGTGGGTGGTGTGTGTCGCAGCGTCAACCCGATGCCGTAGGCATCGTTAGAACACCGATCGAGAAACGGCGTTCCGGGAGCGGAAAAAACTCGTCTCTTACAGTCACCGTGCCCGGCTGGCCACACTGCCGGATCAGGAATTGGGATCGCGGCGGGCAACTAAACGGTCGGAACCAAGGCGCGGCTCGGGCTCGTCGGCCCGGAATCGGGGCGCAGCAACGCTGAATCCGCTCTTAGAAAAGAAATCCCGGCCCTGATATTTTATGGCCCGAGTTGGTAGTACGCTCGGCTCTTAATTGTGTTGCTTGCCGTCCGATCAAAGGCGCAAAATTGCGGACAAATGGCTTTCCTTCCCAAGACCCGTCCGGCTCAAAGCGAGGCTGAATTTTTCCGCACGCCGGAGATGGACGAAGAGGACGCACACCAAGCGGGAGTCCAGCTTGCTTCAGATCTGTGGGCGAAAATTCTCTTGTTTGCAGAGTTCGACAACATCGAACGGTCCGAGCCCGCTAGAAGCCAGATGATATTTGAGGCTAACTTCTTTGCAGCCGCATATTGTACTTATCACGCTGAGAATTGGTATTCCGAGGAACCCCTGAGAAAAAAGTTTGTCGAGGGTTTGAAAGGGCAATTTGCCCTCGTCCTAGCCGTGAGTGTGGATCCCCCTCCGGACTACAACTCGTTGGTAGATGTCCAATCCGACTACAGCTCTCTGATAGATCTCCGAGAGCGGCAGTATCAAGCTATCCGTGCGAGCTACACGCGCTTCACCAGATTGTTCTTTGGAAAGACGTTTGTGGACGGCGTGTTCTTGGCCGAGCGCATCCAGTTCGCTCTCGGCCAGCACAGGGCTGTCACATCAGCCCCGACACTGGCACACTTCGTAAAGCGAGTTGTGAGGGAGGTTCATAACGCTAGCGCAGTGCCCTCCCGCTCCGTGGCTCCGGTGGAAGTGCTTGTCATCCTCGCGACCGTCTCCGTCGCAGTGGGGATACTGCCGCTGCCCTACGGCTTTTACATGTTGCTTCGGCTTATCATCTGCCTCGCTGCGGGCGTGGGCTTCGTGCGAGCGTGGGAGGAGCGACGGACAGGTTGGCTCTGGATTTATGGGGTGCTGGCGGTCCTTTACAATCCGGTGCTGCCGATCCATCTGCTGCTTCGGCCTCTGTGGATCGTGGCCAATCTGGTGACCATTGTCTTGCTTTGGGTTGGGCTATCGAAATTCGGGGATCTGCTTCCGGGACAGAAGGACGCGACCCAAGAAGAGGTTCTCGACGCGCCAATTGAGCTGGAGCCGCAAGGCGACATCGTAAACGACCGCGTTGCGGCACGCAGTTTCAATCGGGCTGTGCAGGGTTATGTACGGGCGAGGCTGCGCCAGGAGTGGGGCAAACGACCGCGCTCATTGGCGACGTGCCTACGATTGCTTTGGGGCGTGTCGCTAAACCTTTGCGCCACGCTGCAACTATGGCTTGCGGACACATGGAGCGGTGGCAGTCGTTAGACAAAAGCAATGGTACCGCTGGATTCCTGCCAGGCGAGCTTTCGCGGCCATGAAGGGACCCGCCGCTGCGCGGTTCTTCGTAGTCTCCCTTGACTGCGGCTTCGCTGCGGGGAGAGTCGGTACCATGAGTGGGCATGGACCTTTCTGCTTAACCAGTGTCCCAGAACGACTATCGCCATACTGCGCGACGACGTACAATTTCCTGCGACTGCCGCGATAGGCGGGATACGACGTTATGAGCACCAAACTCTCTGTCCACACGAAACCAGAAGACGAGGAACTCGCCAAGAAGCGATTGGAACTAGCGGAGATTGAATCGCAATTGGCGGATCGTGAGTTGTATGTCGTAACCTTTCGGACCGAAGTGACCGCATTTGAGCGGCGTTACCTGAAGATTGTTGGCGCTCGCTATGCCGAACTTGATGAGATCAACGCTGAGATCGCAGAGCGGCTGGCGCAGCGGCGCGCCGACAAGAATGTTCAAGACTCCGCCAAACAGGCGCGGGCAAGGGCTAACGAGTCCCGGTCGGCAATTGACGCTCATGCTGCTGACGTGGCACCGCGGAGCTTGCCTTCTCAGGAATTGAAAAGCCTATATAGAGAAGTGGCCAAGAGAATCCATCCAGACCTAAGTTCCGATCCGGAGGATCGCAAGAAACGGCAGCGACTGATGGCCGAAGCTAACGAAGCCTATGGGATGGGTGACATCGCCCGACTCAAGCGGATTCTCGAAGAATATGAAAGCAGTCCCGAGGCAGTACCGGGCGAAGGGGTCGGCGCCGAGCTAGTGAGAGTCATCCGAAAAATCACGCAAGCCAGGCGGCGGCTGCTCGAAATCGAGCAGGAAATTCAGAAACTAACCGCCTCCGATCTCGCGAAGCTGAAGGTAAAGACAGAGGAGTCTGCAAAACGCGGGCGGGACCTGCTGGTGGAGATGGCAGAACAGGTTGACCGGCAAATCGCCGCAGCACGCACGCAAGTCAGCAGGATGTCTACATAACGTGGAAGCCATGAAGAAAGACGACGAACCTACTCGAAGCAATAGCCTCATTCCGACTTCCGGCCAAGCCCTCGCCAGACGATCTGACGCCTTGGTTGTTCGGGGCATCCGCGATCTCGAAACCACGGAACGAGCCTACGCGGAGGCCGAACTTGAGAGAGGTATCGAGTGTGAAGGGGCTGAGAAGTTTGCTGACGCGGCAATCCATTACCGCAATGCCGCTGAACTCGGCCATGCATGGGCGCAGTTTCGCCTAGCCGAAATGTACCAGGGGGGCAAGGGCATCGAACAGAACCTCCACGAGGCCCAGGTCTGGTTTGGAAGAATTCGTGAAGCTGCGGAACGAGGCGAGAGTGAAGCTCAATGGAGCCTTGGGCTGATGTTTAGCGACGGGCTAGGGGCGGGCCAGGATTATGCCGAAGCAGCGGAATGGTGGCGGAGAGCCGCAGAACAAGGTGACGCCGCCGCGGCGGCCAGCCTTGCACACTCCTATCACAACGGTCGTGGAGTGATGGAAGATCATGACGAGGAGGAGCGATGGTTGCTGGAGGCTGCCGCAAAAGGCAACCCTTTGGCCTGCCATGAGCTCGGGATGATGCATATGGGCTTAGACAGTACGAATCCTGCCGAGCTATCCCCGGAACTGCAGCGCCTCTTTGCAAATGACGCCGCCGCCGCCCGCCGAGCTGTTTGCCGTAGCCGCCATGAGAGGGATCTCGTGAAGGCGTGTATGTGGTTCAAGCTGGGGGCAATGAAAACGGGCGTGGAAAGGGGGCAAGGGCTGTGCAAAATGTGGTGTGAGCTGATACTACCGAAGTTCAGAGAGCTCACTGCCTCACAGATCGACGAGGCCGAAAGACTGGCACGGGAATGGAAAGCAGCGGTTGACAACGCCGCGACCCGTTCTAATGCCACAGGAGAGACAATCTAAGCAGAGCATCAAGATCCCCTCGATTTCAAGAACACGGTGATGGCAGCGCTGGAAACCAAGCCGGAGCCACGCAAGACAAAGCGGTCTAAGAATTCCTAGCCGGGATCGCTGTCGTAACGAGACATGTAGAAACGGCAAGGTTCACCTTGCGGTGGCCGCCCGTCAACAATCAGCACATTAAACCAGAGACCGCTGTCGCTTCTAAATTTCGCGAGCGCAATCTTCGGGACTTCTAGGGCACTTTTGGGGAAAGAAAGCGTGTGTTTCATAGGGCAAATTGTGGTAAGTTCTTGCAAGGTTTGTCAAAGGGATAATTCGGCTTTTCAAAACGTCGATTTCACGGGAACCCTAACCGTCATCTCGTTTCGGGTCCTTCCCGAGTTCCAAGAGCTTAATCGCTGCATCCACTTGCTCCCACTTGTGCTCATCCTCAGCCAAAGTCACTAGCGACTCCAGATGCGCCGATCCGCTGTCTTCCCCAACAAACTTTCGTAGGGCAGCAAGTTCGCGTCGAAGGTTAAGTATCTGTTCCTGCTGTGCTCTGAAAAGTTTAGCGATAGCCAAGAGAATATTGTCGTCCATGCTATTCCTTCTCTTTTCGGGGTCTGCCGCCGCCGTGGGTCTTGCGCCGTGCGGCCATCTGGCGGTAATGTTCTGGGCCATGCCGTTTGGCGGTCGCAGAGCCGCCTTTGCGCCCCAAAGCGACGGCGGCATCCACCAACTTTTCCGCCAGATCCTTGTCTATTGCCATAATGCCGCGTCCTACCTTTTCCTTCCCAACCACTCATAGACCGATTCATCACGGCCATCGTGCACATCGTGAATCCGTTTCTTTATCTCGCCCTGTTTTTCCAATCTTTTCAAAACGGTGTGAATGGCAGCCAAGACGTTCTTATATTCGTAAATGGGAAATTGGAGCTGCCGGAGTCTATCGCGCACTTCCACAGGAGTGAGATTGCCGTTGCGAGCAGCCATGAAGGCGGATCGGCAGGCGTCCGTAAGTCCGGTCAACCCCAGATCAAGCAACTGGTCAGTCTCCTGGCTCAAATCATTGAGCGCTGCGAGCGCAGCCGCCTGACGCTGCTTTTTGGCGATCTTCACCTCCAGTTCCTCTCTCTGGCGAAACATCTCAGCAAGCTCCTCGCGTGCCACTTCTACAGCGCTTTTGGGGTGGACCATGATTTACACACTATATTACACATAATGTGAATGTCAAGCGGGAAGACAGGCTGGATTATTCTGGCCTCCCTATAAACCATTCGCAATCGTACACGTCATGCGGATGAACTTGGTGACCGGCAGCCGTCAAGAGTTGTTGTAGTCCGGGGAGGTGATTCCGACCGCACATCACCAGTGTCACACTTTGCTCATGAGCTTGCACACGCTCGAACATGTAACTCTCAAGAACTCTGTACGCTGCCGCTCGCGTCTCGTAAGAGGTCGTTAGCTGGTCGATTCTGAAGCCATGTGTTTTCCATTCGTTACTCGGCATCGTGATGTTGATGTAATCCAGACTCAAGTTCCTGGCAAGAACAGACCCCAGGAACTCGGTGTCAAAATCGGCTTCTTCTGCAATCAGCACAACCCCGTTTTGCACGACGAGTTCTCGCAGCCATTCATAGAAGCGACGCTTCTGATCCGCCTCCGCCTTGATTCCTTCCGGCGTCCAGCATTTCGCCTTCAGAATTTGCAGGAAGTGGTCAAGACCTACGATGTGAATCTCGCACATGTGTGAGTCAATACCAGACTGATTCGAAAATGCCAACACAAAAGTGTGAGATGAACCCAACACCCTGCCGTGGTTGGCGGTGTTGTTGGGGATGGCGCTTTGAAGCGCAGAGAGGCTATGCCTCTCATAGTTCGATCAGGCCCGCAGCGAAGCAGCAGTCAAGGACGCGCGTTTTATGCGCGTCGCGCCAGCGGTCGTGATCCTTGATGGCTGCAGGAGCGAAGGGCAGGGGCTTCGATTTAAGGCTTTCGGGCTGCGATATCAACTCGGATGACTTTCAAGTATTCGCCGGCGGATTCGAGCGATTGCTCGGCATCATGGAGAGAGACAAACCCGGTGTCATCATAAAGGGCCAAATTGCGCTTCCGGCGTAGGCGATCAAAGACAGTTAGCAGACCGGCATGTTTTTTGTCGATGCGCGACCGCACAAAATCGATGATAGCGATGTGGTGCCCTGGCTGGCTTCTTGCGCGGAATCCGTGGCTGAACATAAACCCGAGGGAAGCTTTCAGCATTGCTTCGTAGGCTTGTTGAAGACAAGCTTCCTCATCAAAAGCGAGGATTTTGCGGGCCGAACTCAGCTTCTTGTCCGCGCTCGTGAGGAAGCGTTCGATCTGGGCCCAGTCAACGACGTGTGGCTTTAGCTTCTTCATCTGTACCTATGAGCGGAATACGCTTATTGTGCCAGACGTCTTCCAGAAAAGCATCCTTTCGAGCACGGCGCGAGTCGAATTCCTTCGGCGTAAGAACCGTGTAGTTGATTTCGCGTCCGAGTTGCCGCTCAAGCCTTTGCACGGCTTGTGCTACAACATCCTCACGCGGGGAGCCAATCACGAGCACGTCTATATCGCTGGCAGCGTCCTGCTGGTTGCTTGCAAATGAGCCGTACAAGTATGCCTTGTCTATTCCCTCAATTCTTTTGAGGGATTGCGCAATCACGGGAGCCGCACCAATAGTTCTCGCAACGATCTTGCGCACTTCTGCAAAAAGCGGATACTCCCGGTTCAGTTGAAAATACTTCTGGCGGCCACTCGTTTCCGACGCGAATAGACCCTCGCGCTCCAGGCGTCCCAACTCTTTCGACAAGTTGGACGGATCAAGGCCCAGCCGCTCCGCCAAGTCCCGCAGATGGTGGCGGGCTGTAGGGTTCGTAAAATAATAGGCCAGCAAATGCTGGCGTGCCTTGGAGCGCAGGTCAAACATGTGGTAGAAGTCTACCACACATGTGGTAATAGTTTACAACATTAAAAGTCGTGATTTCATGCGGACAACTTCCGCCCGCAATCGGCGGAGGATGGAAGGCTACATTTAGGTGCTGCCCCTACCCGTCAGCACAACGATGCCGGTCGGGACCTCGCGACAGGCAGGTGTGCCGTAAGTGTGCCGTGCGCTTCGGAACGGAGTGCGCTAACGTGCGCCTTTTCAATACCGCGTCAAAAGTGCTTCCGTGCGGGCTTAGTTGAGGTAAATCATTGAAAAGAGTGGTGAGCGCGGAAGGAATCGAACCTTCAACCTACTGATTAAGAGTCAGTTGCTCTGCCAATTGAGCTACGCGCCCGAAACCTTTCTTTTCAGTTAATTACAGCAGGTGCCATTTCGTCAAGAGTGGCATTGTGTCGTGTAGATGCTCCAAGATAATGTCACCCCTTAACTGCAACCAGACTTTGTCACCCTAGAGGGATGGTGACATTGAGTCAGAAAGAGTTCCAACGGGTGAAAGTGATTGAGAATGCGGTGGCGGGGC
>Ga0316363_10000203_pt1 | contig 94683 bp, 75 predicted proteins | sample Sb_taG_3_FD_200459 | JGI IMG/M metagenome (GOLD analysis project Ga0316363, IMG submission 200459) | Peat soil microbial communities from Weissenstadt, Germany - Sb_50d_a_PC metaG (v2) (version 2) | ecosystem: Environmental > Terrestrial > Soil > Wetlands > Peat | place: Germany: Weissenstadt...
CACCTCGATGAGCACATCATCCGCCCGCGCCAGCTTCGGCGTGGGTACTTCCATGTACTCCAATAATCCCGGACTCCTCAGCACCACCGCCTTCATGCATTGCCCCGAGCAACCAGAATTCACAATTCATCATATCCGACGCCAACCTACTTCGCACGGTCGAGAGCTCACTTCACGGACGGGGTCGGGTTGGCGATTTCGGCAGCGGAACGCACGGTGATGGTGGCGAGCGTCTCGTGCTCCTCGTGGATTCGGGCGTGCCACCGCGCGATCACCCCGAGGAAGGTAGCGGGAGGCGAGATTCCGCGTATGAGAAGGTCGGCCGCGTCGCACGATGCTTCTGCTCGCAAGCTTACCGCGCGCCCGCGGGCCAAGCGGCGATCGGGCGCCGGAAGGCGACGGAAGCCACTGCTTCGCCGAAGGGCTGGAAGCCGCGCGCCAGCAGTCGCGATTTCGGTCCGTCGCGTCCCAGCTGCGGGCGCTTCCCGGTGCCGAGAGCGCGTTTCACCTCGGCGCCCGCGGTGGGCCCATCGCGCGAGCGCGCAGAGGAAGACGAGCGAGTCGAGATTCCGCGTTTGTGGACTTGTAAGAGAACCCGGCCGGGTCGCACGACGTTGCGGCTCAACGAGGCCGCCTCGCACCCGCAGGCCAGTCGCGCGGTCGCGCGGCGGGCCCACCGGACGACGAGCCTACAGCACCTCACGGAGGCCAATCGCGCGCGCGGCGATCTCGTCCAGCGGAACCCGCCTCACTGATTCGTCGATGACATGAGTCCTTATCTCGACTTCGCCCAACAGACCGCCCTTCCGCACATCCTCCGTTAACCCATCGAGACACGCGAGGCTATTGCTCGGCACCACTCCCCGCCAGTGCCGGATCACAAACCCGTCGTCGTCATACTTCGAGGGCCCTGATCAAATACACGTGAAGCGTTGAAGGGCATCTGTCTGGTTTCATGTCGACCCTGTCCAATTTTCGTACGGGACCGGGCCGAACCCAGTTCGTTTACTTTTCAAATACTTCCTCGATCTGCCCGACCTTCTTTTGAATCTTGCCGGCGAGATTTTCGGATTTGCCTTCAGACTCCAGGTCGGGACTATTGATGGCCCGGCCCGCCTTCTGTTTGACTTTACCTTTCACCTCGTGAAACTTGCCTTCAATCCGATCCTTCGTGCTCGAACTCATCTTCTTTTCTCCTTGTCATTGAAGAGCTTTGTGGACTGGACCATCAGTTTGTGTGGCCCGCCCGATCCTCCGACCCACGGCGGCCTCTCTAGGCCCAGTAGGGCTTGGCCCCGTAATATTTGGAGACTTCGGCGCCCCAAACCCGGTCGGCCATGTTTGGCCAGTGAGCCTTGTCGAAACCGGGAGCGCGCTCCAACAACTTTTTGTCGATATCCAGGATGAACTGCTCGTCGTCGGTGTCTACCATCAGGGCGCTCCAGGGAATGGCAAACAGCTTATCTCCCATGCCCAGGAACCCCCCGAATGAAAGGACCGCGTATGCCACGCGCCCATTTTCGACATCGATCATCAAATGTTCTATTGTTCCAAGATTTTCCTTTTGACGATTCACTACCTTATCGCCAGTAACAGTGTCTGCCGCCAGGATACTGTGCATCCATCGGCCTTTGGCGTCTCGTGTTTGTGGCATGATGCCTTCCTCTTTCAAAACTTGCATTTGGACGAACTGGCGAACTACGCGGCCATTCACTCTGTGGGTTTTCTCAATAGGTCGCCCTAAGGACAGATGAAAGAATTTGAGGCCTGTAAATCCGCCAACTCATTTACCATCTTTCGCGAGCAAGTCTTGTGCCAAGAGCAGAATGCGTGTGAATACAACGTTAGATGATCGAGACGCACGCACGCATGTGCAGTTCCTGCAGGCCATCCGGCAAGAGATGCCGTATGGAGAGTGGCGTGCGAACCCGAATTGGTCGCCAGCGTTGCCTGTGGCATTTCTCTTCAATACTGGGAGAACGAAGATAGCAAGGACGAGGATGGAGTAGTCTTCCCGAGCAATATTGGATATGAGTGGCTATCGACGATGTTTTGACGCCTCGGTGAAGGGCCCGCGATACGGACATTCGAGGTGCGCGATTAAGCTGCTTCACAAGCTACGATGATCGCGTGCCATTTTCTAGCCCGCGATTGCTGTCTTTGCCTCTTCGCGTAGTACCGCAATCCGGTTCTGCAAAGTTCGCAGGCTGATCCCCAACATTTCAGCGGCGAGTTTGCGATTGCCGTGAACGTGCTCGAGCGTGAGCTTGATATATGTCTCCTCGAGTTTGATCGGCGGCTGGCCAGGCTGGAGCATTGAAGAACTCCCATGGACGGATGATGGCCAGCCATAAGGTCCGGGGCTTAGACCGAACGCGGGGCTGGCAAGATTGGCTGCCCGGATCAAGCCCTCGCCGGCCATGATGGCTGCCCGCTCCAGAACATTGCGCAGCTCCCGTACGTTACCTGGCCAATCATATCGATAAAACAGACCTAGCACTTCGGGATCGAGGCCTGTAATACGCGTGCCGTGTTTCTTGTTCAGGTTCTGCATCACGACATCGGCGATCAGGGGAATATCTTCTTTTCGCTCGCGCAGCGGCGGCATTACGATCTGGAATACGCTCAACCGATAGTAAAGTTCCTCTCTCAAATGCGATCCGATTTCCTGACTGGTTGCGGCCAGCACCCGAACGTCCACTGCGACTTCGTGCTTGCCGCCAAGCCGTCGCACTCGCAGGTCCTCGAGAACGCGTAGTAGCTTGGGTTGCGTAGACTGCGGCATCTCACCGATCTCATCGAGAAACAGAGTACCCCCGTGAGCCTGTTCAAAACAGCCCGCAGAGCGTTCCATGGCCCCAGTGAAAGCGCCCTTTTCGTGGCCGAATAGTTCGCTCTCAATCAGGGTCTCAAGTAGGGCTGCCGCATTGATCGCCACGAAAGGGCCGTCACTTCGGGGGCTGCATTTATGAATTTCCCGGGCGACCAACTCCTTTCCTGTTCCACTCTCTCCGCGGATTAATACGGGTGCCGAGGTAGGCGCAACCTGTCTGATTAGCGAGAAGGTCTGCAGCATCGCCGGGGAGGTTCCTACTAAGTCCCCGAGTACTCCACGAAGACTCAGGTCGTGCGTGAGTCCGTCGGCCTTTTGGAGGCTTCTTTTGTGGCGGATCGCGCGATCCACGAGGATCTTGAAGGCGCGAGGCTCGACCGGCTTTTCTAGGAACCAGAATGTCTTGAGGTCGTGGACAGCGGAAAGCGCTTTTGCCATACTGCCGAAGCCGGTGAGCGCGATCGCCGGTGTAAGGTCGCCACGCTCCATTAAGTGCCGGAGCAGCTCAAAGCCGTCCATGCGCGGCATGACCAAATTTGCGACGATGACGTCCGGGTGGAAGGCAGCGAGCCGTGCCAGTGCTTCTTGTCCGTCGGCCGCCACCTGAGTTTCGAATGCACAATCGGTTAGTATCGCGGCCAATGCGCTACGCTGCCGCTCGTCATCATCGACGATGAGGACCCGGCCCGAAACTGCAGATTGTCGGGGCATCAAGTGGCCTACGATGAATTCTCCGAATTCATCGACACGGATTGATGGGGCCAGAGCGAGAATTCCCTGTAGGCGCGAACAATTCTCTCGACCAGAACCGGCCGACGTCGTTTAACAATTCGATGAACGCCTCAGTGCACTCTGGCGTGCGTAGGCGAGGTAGCGCGACCAGAAGAGTGGGGCTTCCGACCGCTTCAGCCGCCCGCTCCACGGCCAGCGTCGGAACGCTCTCATAGCCAAAGATACCATCGGAATTCCACGGGCCCATTTGTCGGACAACCTGTCCGAACCGGCGACTGGCTCTCTGCCACAGTTCCACTTCGCTCCGCATTCGCACAATAGACCATCACCGGGCGAACTGACCCGTTGAGCGACGTGTTCTCAGAAGGAACCTCATGCAACGTCCGTGACATTTGAACATTCTCCTTTAGCGCCTCGGCAGCATCGCGCGCCGTGGTGATAGTTGTTCGTGCCGTGCGTTTGCAGCGTTGCGGCGGAAGTGAGAATGATGAGGTACATGACCGGTTGCGAAACGAAGATGCCAGTCAGGACATTCGTTCCGGGAGCGGCGCAGGTCCCGCTGGGACGCGCCTTCGCGCTGTTCAACAGTCGAGTCACCCAACGCGATCTTCTGCTCCACCTCCTGCGCGGCCTGCCAAAAGAAGAGGTAGGGCGAAATGGTAGTTCCCAAAATCCCCACTAGCGTCGCCCAATAAGCGGTGGACCACACCACACGAGGAACCAGGGCCTCCCTCAACACGACGGGCCAGCCCTGACTGCGCCCAAGGCAGGTGCGCTACCAGGCTGCGCTACGCCCCGACATCTGCTCTTTCTCAGTTATAACCAACGGCTGCGGCGTGATTCACCGGCCGCGAGGCACCGGGCGCGCCTCCTGGTCCCCGCGCAGCCAAATCAACAGGGGAGCCATCGGGGCGGGCGATGGCCAGGGCACCACGATCCGCAGCGTCTGCCGACGTCCTTCGCCGGCCACGCTCCGCGGCGGGCCGGGTACCGGCAGTCCGTTGGCCGCGTCCCAGCCGGTCTTCTCGATCATCTCCAGGTCCTGGCCGTTCAGCACGGCGGCGTAACCCGGATCGACTTTCTCGTTGGTCAGGGTCACACTGTCGATCCGGGGCAGCCGCACCACGCGTCCGGCGGGAACGAATTCGGAGGCGCCCGCCGACTCCGTCTCCACCGCCGCTTCGAGCGTGCAGCCGGTCGTCCCCACCGTTCCGGGGTCGACGGAAGCGAACAACACTCCCTCTCCCAGGGGATCCAGCTTCGCCGCCGGGCGGCTTTCGCCGGAGCGCACGCGCAACGGCTGGAGCATCCTGGCGGGCTCGGCGCACTCCACCCGCAACGATGCCGGCGCGTCCAGGTTCTCTACCTGGATCGTCATTCCCACGAACGATCCCGCCGGCAATTCCCCTTCCCGCAGCAGCGCGCCGAACTCGTCCGGCGGCGACACCTTGACGCCCGTGATGCGCGGGCGCGGGCCCGCCACCAGGATCGCATCGGGGAAGCGCGCCGCATCCGCCACACCTCCCACTGCCAGCACCAGCGGCAGGCGGTCGCCCTTCTTCGCGCTCCCGTCTAACGAGACGTACAGCTCGAGCTCTTCGCCGCGCACGGCGCCGATGCGCAAGGCGGCGTGCTCGGTCCGCAGTCCTTCGATGTGGTCCAGGCCGCTGCCTCGCAACACGACGCGGAAGTCCTTCGCGCCGCTATTGACCCGCAGCGGCAGGTTATCGATTTTGGGCATCGGCGGCAGCACTTCGATCGGCACGTTCTGGGTGCTGCCGCCAGTCTGGGCGAATAGAAGCTGGTACGCGCCCGAGCGGAACCGGTTGGTGTCGATCTCCACCTCGAGCGACGGTTGCGGGCCGGCTCGCGGAGCGGCGCTTCCCGGGGCCGGCAACGCGAAATCCAGGTCGGCCGGCGCGCCGCCCTGCCACCCCAGGCGGCGAATCGAAATGCGCTCGACGAATTCGAAGTCGGTTCCTTCCAGGCGCACCGGCACGATGCCCCTGCCATCGATCAGGGCTCTTTGCGAATCGGCCGCCAACCGGATCTTCGAAGCGTCGGCCAGTTCCGCCAGGTGAAACTCGCCGGCGATTTCGGCCGTCCCCCAGTCCCACTTGCCGGCCAGGCGATACGTGCCGGGCTGCGCGCGGATCTTGCGAAGGTCCAACTCCACCGAGCGGCGCTGGTCCCAGCGGATCTTCACCGGGGTGGATCCGCCATCGCCCGCGAGCGTCCAGTCGCGAACGCGGTCGATCAGGGGCCAATCGTCGGCGGACTGCGCCTTCACCGGCAGCGTGGTCCTGGTTCCGGCGGGCAACCACGTGGGCCGCGATACCGAAACAGACGGCGGACCGCTGTTGATCACATGGTGGGCCCACAGATACACGAACCGGTTGCGCCCGGCCTTGCGCTGCCCGCAGAGCGTGAGCGAGTCCTCGGCGGCGGGTTCGGTGTACACGGTGCGGAATTCGGTGTCGGGCATGAGCCAGGTTTTCACCATGGGAAGCGCGCCGCCGCCAGGCACGAATCCGCCCGCGTTCTCGAAGAATAATTCGCTGGCCTTGCCCTGGAGGGTGGCGGGACCGGCGCGTTTGCCCGCGCCCAGTGGATTGTAAGCCGCCAGCACTGGATTTAGGGCCCTGATAAGAGAGTACAGAACCTGGTCGGCGGGCGTGCCGCGGGCGGGCGTTTCCGGCTCCTCGTCACCTTCTTCCACGGCGGCCAGCTCGTCGATGGTATCTTCCAGTTCCTCGGTCTGGTTGGCGTAGGTGGCCAGTTCGGTAAGCAGGTCGTCATCCCGCGAGACCAGGTGCGCGACCCTCTTCTCATCCAGGCCTTGCGGTCCGAAGACGAGCACGACCACCCCCACCGGAAACGGCATCGACCATTCCGCGGGGCCGTCGAGCGTCTTCGGATCGAGCACCGTGACGCCCTCCGCCGAGGTGCCGCCGGCGGGCACGATCACCAACCCGATGCGGCCGCTCTTCTTCAGGTCCGGCGGCATCCTGACGGGATTGCAGGTGAGCTTGTAGCCTTTGCCGACGGTGTTGACCGCGCGGATGGCGAGCGGCGCGGCGGCGCCTTCGGCCGGCGACACGCGAATCTGGAAGGTCGCCACGGGAACCGACTGGACGCAGCTTCGCGGCGTGGCGCCAAAAGCTGCAACCGGACCAAAGGACGCGAGCAGGAAAAGAGCGCGGATTCTCATGTCGGAGATCCTCCGAGTTCTTTCTATCGTAACCGTTACCGGGCGGGGCTCAGAGGGCTCCAGGGCAGGGAATTGGTGCGGAATGACACCGGTGATGGTGTGCGGGGCGGTAGTCGAGAGCCGGCCGAGCGGTCTAGATCGCGACCATTTCCGTCCGCAGGCGGGCCACTTCCTGCACCAGGGTGCCCAGCGAAGCGCTGCATTCGGAGAACTCGCGGTTGGCGGCCCTGCGTTCGATCTGTTTGAGCGCCGCGGCCGCGGCGTTGGCTCCCACGTTGGCGCACGCGCCCTTGGAGTAATGCGCCAGGCGGATGCATCGCGGTGCGTCCTCTTCGCGGATGGCGGAGTCCAGCAGTTCGATTTGGCGGGCGGTGTCGTCGACCAGCGCGGCGACAATCTCACGCATCAACTCTTCGTCGTCCAGCGTGATCCCGCGGAGCTGGTCACGGTCCAAAACGGTGGTTGTATCGCTGACCTTCACTCTATCATTGTGCCAGCTGCCCGCAGACCGGGAAATCGGCGGATGGCCTTAGTTTCGTGTCCCAAAAACCTTATCTGGGCCGCAACGCTCCCCACTGGAAGCTCGTGGCGAGTACCTCCAGCCGCGAATTCAACACGGCGGTCACCATGAACCCCGGGGTGAGCGGCGTCCCGAAACGCAAATCGAGGACCTGGACCATCTTGCCGCCCTCAGCATCGGGAACCGGGGATACCCGCCAGAATGGAAACTGCGAAAATCTCAGGAACTCCTGGAACGCAGCCGTGCGCCGCGCCACGTCCAGTGCGGGGTCGGGTTCGGGCTTGTGGAAAATGGTGGCGCGCGTAGGATCGAAATCCGCCGCGGCGAGGTTGACCTCCTCGACGGCGCAAAAATCGCCGGTCTCCACCAGCCCTCTCCAGCGCAGCGGATTGATGGCATCGGGCATGGCGGCCACGCGGGAGGGCACGGCATCGTCGTAGATCCTCGCATCCAGGATGGCGACTGCGCGCTCGTGCAAGACTCCGCGCCCGCAGTTGTACAGCAGCAGGAAGAGCAGCGCGAAGATAGCGAATCCGCGGCCGTGATGCCGTTCCCGGGCGGTTCCGGATGCGATCTCGGACCCCACCAGGCGTCCAATGAAGGGTCCGCCCAAAGCCAGCAGAAATACGCCCCAGATCCAGAGGTCGATGACGCTGGTCAGATCGAGCCGGCGCCACGCGGCGGAGAAAGGCAGGAACAGCCGGATGCCGTAGACGTTGGTGAGATCCAGCAGCAGATGCAACGCCACCGCGATCCCGGCCGCCGCCAGCGCGCCCAGCCATTGAACCGGCTTGCGGGCCAGGACCCGCACAAGCAGCACCGTCAGAAGTGCCATCACGGGCAAAGCCACTAAGGAATGAGTCAGATGCCGGTGATAATGCAAGTAATTGACAGAGCCTCCCGACGCCGTCACGATGTCGATATCGGGGGCGTTGGCGGCCAGCATCAGGATGGGTGTGGCCAGAGGCGTCCAACGCTTGAGGCCGACCCTGCTCAGAAACAGCCCGGTTGCCGTGTGTGTCAGCGGATCCATCGCGTCGGTGTAACCATTGTAAGAAAAAAAGGGGCCCGGCATAGCGCCAGGCCCCGCGAAGCAGGATCAACTTCAAGCAGTTAAGCGCTGAGGGGCAAATGGAAGTGTGCCGCGAGTTCGCGCGCGGGCGACTTCGAGGTTTCCAGGCGGTGAGCCATGCCCCCGAAATATTCATCCAACGGGTAGAGCGGGAACGGCTTCAGCTCCGCAAAGGCGCGCCCGAGTTTCTGTTCGATCCGGTAGATGTTGTGGAAAAACTCGCCGCGATCCATCTTCATCTGACGGCAGCAGAGCTTCCAGTCGGCTCCGAGGAGGAAATGAAAACGGAAAACCCGGTACTCGTCATCGTCCAAAAACCGCTGACTGACCAGGCAAAAGTCCGCCATGTACTCTTCTCGTTTTCGCGAATAGACCCTGCCACGGTCGCGCCCCTGACAGAATTCCAATGTCACCGGGCTGATCTGCGTCCCTTTGGCGACGCATTCGCGGAAACGGTTGTAGCAGGCCCTGAATACTGCGCGGAAGACGCAATTACAGGGCACTTCCTTGTCACGGCGGACAAGTCGAATGCCGTTACCAGAGCAGTACGTGCACGAGTTTCTGGCTACCCCGATTGTATTCGATCGGTTCCAATGCATCTTTGAAAATGTCCTCCTGGCGGCAACGTTTAAAGACGGTTGCCCCGAAATAAACTGTATTGAACCTAACAGTCATAAGAAAAATGTCAATATTCTTATATAGAATAAAATACAATTCATAGGCGTTCTAGTACCGCATAATAGGGCATTTATACCGATTTTTCAGGTACTTAGAGCCTATTTGCCGAAATCATGTTTTTTTGAATTCAAATGTGTTATCCATTGGGTATAGGACTTTCTATTGCCACTCTATTTCGCACGGAAATAGGCCGAGATGCCCATGAGTTCTCGGCAATTGCATGATCGATTCATCGAGAGCCTCCGCGCTCGCGTCCGGAGTGGAGAACTGACTGAACGGGGCATTGCCCGGTTAACCGGCGTTTCTCAGCCCCACATCCATAACGTACTGAAAGGAAAGCGTTTGTTATCCACGGAGACGGCGGACGAGATCTTGTTGCGACTGCGGCTGGACCTGTTTGACTTGATCCAGCCGCAGGACCTTCTGGACTGGCGCCGCCGGCACTAGCGGCGCGTCCCGCGCGTCCGCCCGGCGCTTGGCCCTGGCCCGGCGCCACTGTATGCTGTAACAGACAGGCTTGCTGGCCTGTCGACGACTGCACGTGGCGCGGGAGGCGCCGTCCATTGGCCCCCATAAAGCCCCAAGCAAGTCCGCGGAGAACTCGCCTGAAGCGGCTGGCGGCGAGCCTCGATGCTTTGGAGGACAAAGACGCAGAGTCCTTGCGTCGGTCGCGGCAGGTGACCGCGACACGCCGCGCGGCGGCGGCCGAGTTGTACCAGATCTGCGCCACTTTCGTGGACTCCGTCAATGGACTGTTGTCGCGGAGCCACATCACCCTGGATCCTCCGCACTACACCCACGACGAGTTCCGCGAAGATTCGGCTAACCTCATTCAAATGAATGTAAGCGGCAGGATTCTACAGGTGGAATTTCAGGTTACGCCGGAGCTGGTGTCAACCGAGGACTTCCGTATTCCCTACACTTTGGAAGGATACGTCCGCGCGTTCAACCAGGAGCTGCTGGAAAAGGACCTGATCGAAGAGCAGCTTATTTTCTATACCTTGGAGAAGCCCCAACCCCTGTGGCGGTTCTTCGACGTCCGCACCCACCGCTCAGACCGGCTCGACCAGGAGTACCTGATCTCCCTGATGGAACACCTGGTGTGAACCCGGCCTTCAGGTCCTCTTCGACTTCTTGAGCAAGTTCTGGATCTTGGTACTCAATTCCTTGGTTTCCTTGGACTGCGGTGCGGCTTTGAGCGCCTCCTGGGCGCGCTGGCAGAGGAGTTCGACTCTCTGGGGCTGATCCAGCTTGTCCCAGGAATAGAGTTGGGCCGCGCTGAAGAGGCCATCCGCCAGGGCCGCCATGAAAGTGGCTCTGGGGACCTGCGGGTCCGCACTATTGAGGACCTGCTCGGCCTTGGCGGTGTCGTTGGCGGCTCCCGCCGCGCGGCAGGCCGCCAGCAGGACGCCGCGCTCGACCGCCTGCTGCTGGACGGACTCCATTTCGGCCGGCGGCAACGGCATTCCCCCCGCCACCTTCTTGAACTGTGCGATCGGCGCCGCGTTGCCCTTGGGGTAGCCGAACGCCAGGGGAACCGTGTCGCCTTTCAACTTGTCCACTTTGCCGAAGTTCTCCGCGAGCTGTAACGCCATCCGGTTGGCCATTGCGCGGTTGTCGGAAACCTGGCGGTGAAACGAGGTCGGGTCGGACTTGTTCACGCGGGCGCCCAGCGCGTAGTTGTCGGCCACGTCCATATAGCCCGCCGCCATGCCGGATGACAGCATGAGCGACCACGGCAGCGCGCGCGCGGTGTACTCGTTGTCGCTCGCCAGAATCTGATCCAGGTGCTCCAGGGTCTTGTTGTAATCGCCCGCGGCAAAGGTCTCCCTGGCCGCCTGCCAGTAGAAACCAGGCGTGCCTTTCTCCGGACCGGACGGCGCAGACGAGCAGGAGCATAGGACCGCAATAACCGAAACCAGGGTCAAGAACGCGACAGAACGCTTCGCTTCGAGCGGCATGCTTGTACCTCCGCTCCGTGTGGTATCACAGCGTAGCGCCGGAATCAAGCGGACGGTAGCGCACGTTTTCCGGCCGGAGCGGGCCAGAGGCGCATCCTACAGGTTTCGGCCCCTCTTCCAGTGGTCCTCGAAGAGGCCTTTCATGGCCTCGCCCATGCCTTCGTGATGGAATACCACGGCCGTCCAGGTGGGCCGCGTGATCACCGGGTCCAACAGGGCGATCATGCCGCGCTGGCCATCGAAGAGCGCGAGTTTCATGGGCAGCGATTCGGCGATCCGCACCTGGACGCCCGCGGCCATGTATTCGTTCAGGCGCTGGCGGTGCTCGTCGTCGAGCGATGCCGCCTCGAGCAGCAGCCGGCACCGGACTCCGCCCGACCCGGCCTGCTTCACGAGCTTTTCGTCGAGCGGATCCACCGCGTAGGGCGGCCGCGAAAACTCCACGTATTCCTGCGTCACCTCGGAGAGCATCCTGCGATATTCGGCCGCGGTCTGGGCCGGCTCGCTCACGATGCGCAGAAAGTCCAGGGTGCCGCGCCCGCCCTGGCCTTCCGAATACAGGGCCTTCAGGTCGTCGATCAACGCCGCGCCCGCACGGCCGTTGTCGGTGAGTTCCTGCTCCAGCGTCTGGCGCTTGCGGCCCAGATAGCCGGGGATCGCCAGCGTCGGCTCGACGGCGGAGAAGAGCTTCGTCTTCTCCTGGACCACCTGGGCGAAGCCCTTCTCCACCAGGGAATCCAGAACCTCGTAAATTTTTTGCCGGGGAACGTGCGCGCGAGCCGCCAGCTCCAGTGCTTTGAACTTGGGGTGTCCCACAAGGACCAGGTACGAGCGCGATTCGTAAGCATTGAGCCCGAGTTGCTGCAACCTGCGCCAGAACCTTTGAAAATCGACTTCGGCCAACTCTTCGCCCATAGATCCTTTCACCTTAGCAAAGGCCGGATTGAAAGAGTTAGCGAAAATCGAGGGTCCCCGGACGCCGGAAACGACGCGCGCCGCTCGAAGAAGTACCCCGTGTACTTATAGTACGGATAGGCTTGTCCGATTTGACTTGGTACTCTCAGAACCTCTACAATCAGGTGAATAGCAGAAACGTATGGCGGATAACAACGCTTCTTACGGCGGATCCGGGGCAACGGGGATGCCCCCGAAGGCCAAAATCCGAATTGTGGTGGCGGACGATCACCCGATCTTTCGCGATGGCCTCTGCCGGCTGCTGGCTTTGGAAGAGGACTTCGAGGTTGTCGCGCAAGCCTCCGACGGCCGGCAGGTATTGGATGTGCTGCAGCAGCTCGAACCGGACATCCTTCTGCTCGATCTGAAGATGCCCGGGCTGGACGGACTGGCCACGCTGCAGCGGCTGCAGGCCGCTCGAAACAAAACTCGCGTCATTGTTTTGACTGCATCGGACGACAAGAACGAGTTTGTTCAGGCCATGAAGCTCGGCACCTCGGGAATCGTTCTGAAGCAGACCGCCACGGAGCTGTTGATCAAGAGCATCCGGAAAGTGCATGCCGGAGAGATCTGGCTGGATTCGCACACCACGGCGGCCGTGATCCGGCAGTTCGTGGCCAACGACGAGGCGCCCGCTCCGCAGCAGATCGCGCCGGCCGGCCGCGACCGCGAACGCTCACCGCTCAGCCAGAGGGAGCGCGAGATCGTGGCGCTGGTGGCCCAGGGGTTCAAGAACAAGGAAATGGCGGAGAAGATGTTCATCAGCGAGCAGACGGTGAAGAACCATCTGCACAACATCTTCGACAAATTGGGAGTTTCCGACCGCCTCGAACTGGCGCTCTACGCCATCCACAACAACCTGCACACCGGCCGGTAGCCCGGTTCCGCGCCTCTCCGCCTAAGCTCCGATCCCGAACTCTTTTCCCGCCCCGTATTCCTTCAGCTTGTTGTGCAGCGTCTTGAGGCTGATCCCCAGGATCTCGGCGGCCCGCGTCTTGTTGTTGCGCGTGTGCTCCAGCGTTCGCAGGATGAGGCCCTTCTCGGCTTCCTCCACCGTGGTGCCGATCTGAAACCGGACGCCCTGTGGGTCTTCCTGCGCCGGCGCCGCGTCGGCGCCCGCCGCCGTGGCGGCCGCCGGGCTCGCGGCCGGCTGCCATTTCGAGCCGGGCGCGGATTGCGTCTGCAAAAACGCCGGCAGGTGCCGCAGCTCGATGGTGCCCTCGGCCGCCAGGATCACCGCCCGCTCCAGCACGTTGCGCAGCTCGCGGACGTTGCCCGGCCAGTGATGCCGCTGGAGAGCTTCGAGCACCTGCGGCGAAAGATCGGACACGCGGCATTCATGTTTCCGGTTGAGGTCGCTCATCAGCGCTTCCGCGATGAGCTGGACGTCTTCCTTGCGCTCGCGCAGCGGAGGCAGGTGGATGTGAAAAACGTTCAGGCGGTAGTAGAGGTCTTCCCGCAGATGGCCGCCTTGCACCGCCTCTTCGGGCGCCTTGTTGGTGGCGGCCACCACGCGCACGTCGACTTCGAATTCGGCCTTGCCGCCCAGCCGCCGGACCTTCGAATCTTCCAGGATGCGCAGCAGCTTGGCCTGGGTCTGCATCGGCATCTCGCCGATTTCGTCCAGCAACAGGGTTCCGTGCTGGGCGATTTCAAAGCACCCGGCGCGCCGCTCGGAAGCCCCGGTGAACGATCCCTTTTCATGGCCGAACAGCTCGCTTTCGATCAGCGTCTCGGGCAGCGCCGCGCAGTTGATGGCGATGAACGGCCCCTGTCGCCGCGGGCTGAGCGCGTGAACCGTGCGGGCCACCAGTTCCTTGCCCGTTCCGCTTTCGCCGGTGATCAGCACGCAGGCCTTGCTCGGCCCGGCCTGCTGGAGCAGAGCGAAAATCTCCTGCATCCGGGCGGAGGTGCCGACCAGCTCGCCCAACGATCCTTTGTAGCTGAGCTGCCGCTCCAGGTTGCGTTTTTCGTTGTGCAGGCCGGCGTGGCTTCCGGCGCGCCGCAGCAGCACCTCCAGGCTCGCGGGCTGGATGGGCTTCTCGAGAAACCAGTAAGCGCCCAATTCGTGCACCGTCTTCACCGCCGTCTCGATGTTTCCGTAGGCCGTGAGCACGATGGTGGGCGGCATGTCGCCCGCATCGCGCAGCCGCTCGAGGAACCCGAATCCGTCCAGACCGGGCATGTTGAGATCGGTGACGATCACGTCGGCCGGAAACGAATTCAGTTTCAGCAGGGCTTCGTTGCCTTCGGCGGCGGTCTGGGCGTTCATGCCCCAGGCCGACACCATGGCCGCCAGGCCGCTGCGCTGGCTGGCCTCGTCATCCACGATGAGAACTCTGATGTTTTGATTCAACAGGACCTTCCGAGGGGATATTCCATACCCATTCTACCGCGGGCCGTCCAATTCGGAGGGAGGCTTGCACGTGGTTTTGGCAGCCCACTGGCGTGCGGCGGTTTTTTGGGCAAAAATGGTAGTATTGAAGCTAAATTTGTACAGCCCGGGTTGCGGTGCGATTTCGCACGGGAGAGGACATTGTTAAAGCTGGTGCGCCTCGCCAGGCGGCGCCTCTTACATAACGAGCTGCTTTCGCAGGGAGCCAACGCCGCCAGTGCCGCGTTGCTCGCGTTTATCCTGCTGCTGCTGCTCGGAACCCAGGTCCTGAGCTGGCACTGGCTGGTGCTGATCCCCCTGGCCGCGGCCTCCGTGGGCCTGTACCGCGTCGCCCGGCGGCTTCCGTCGCCGTATGTCGTGGCGCAGATCGTGGATCACCGCCTGGATCTGGCGGATTCGATTTCCACCGCGCTGTTCTTCAGCCAGGGCGCGCCGGCCAACCGCGGCTCGGCGGAGATGCGCCGCCTCCAGTACGAGCGGGCCGACCGCCTCTCGCAATCCATCGACGCGCGGAAGGCCGTTCCGTACACCGTGCCGCGCTCCCTCTACCTGGCGGCTGCCCTGGTTCTGGTGGCTTCGAGCCTCTTCGCCCTGCGCTACGGGCTGAACCGCCGCCTGGATCTGAGGCCGCCGCTGGCGAGCATGCTGCAACAGAACTTCGGATTCAACCAGCGGCACGATCAAGCCAAAGCCTCTCCCAAGAAGTTGCCTCCCGAGGCACAGGCGCCGCAGGAGCCCAACGGCGATGCGATCGAGGACCAGGCTCAGCAGCCAGGCGACCGGCCGGACGATGCGGCCAACGCCGCGGACGAAGCCAACGAATCCAGCGCCCAAAACGGAGACTCGAGGAAGAGCGCCGCCGACTCGAAAAAGCAAGGCGACGAGGGCGCCAAGGCGGATTCGGACGACGAGAGTAATGGCGACGATGGCGCCGAGGGCGATGACGCGGCCAACCCGCAGGGCAACGGCAAGCAGGATGAGAAGCAGGATTCCGCGGCCAAACAGGATGCCAACAACGCCAACGAGAACTCCAGCCTGATGAGCAAGGTCAAGGATGCGTTTCAGAACCTGATTTCCCGCATGAAGCCGCAGCAGGGCCAGCAGGGAGCGCAGCAGTCCGTCCCGGACCCCAAGGGCAATCAGGGCAAGAACCAGCAGAACGGCAGCAAGCAGCAATCCGCCAAGAACGGCCAGCAGCAGAACGGCGGGCAGCAGGGCGATGCGCAGGAAGGCGACGCCGGCGAGCAGGCGCAGAACCAGCAGGACGCTCAGGGCAAAGGCACGGGAAAGAGCGACGCGCCCCAGCCCAGCAAGCAGCCCGGCAGCGGCATCGGCAGCCAGGACGGCGACAAGAGCATCAAGCAGGCGGAACAACTCGCGGCCATGGGCAAGATCAGCGAGATCCTCGGGAAGCGCTCGGCCACCGTCACCGGCGAATCCACCGTGGAGGTGCAGAACACCAGCCAGCAACTGCACACGCCGTACGCGCAGCGCGGCGTTCAGCACTCCCAGGGCGGCGCGGAGATCAACCGCGACGAAGTCCCCGTGGCGCTGCAATCCTACGTGGAGCAGTACTTCGAGCAGGTGCGCAAGCAGGCCGCGCCGCCGGGCGCGCCCGCGAAAAAGTAACCGGCCTCTCCGACAGACGCATGAGCGCCATCGATCTCTCCAGTTTTGCCGGCCTGACCGCGATGGTGCTGTTGACCGTGAATGTCCTGCTGGGCTTGCTGGTCACCACCAACTACAACCCGCGGAGGGACTGGCCGCGGCGCAGGCCGCCGGTGCCCTTGTTTCGCATTCACAACTGGACGGCTTACGTGGCCATCGCGGTGGCCATGCTGCATCCCACCCTCTTGCTGTTCGTGGACAAGCCGCACTTCGGCCCCGGCGATATACTCCTTCCGCTGCACTCGCCCGGCCAGCGCTTATACAACATGCTCGGCGCATCGACGTTTTATGTGTTCGCCCTGGTGGTGGTGACGTCCTACTTCCGTCCGCAACTGCGCTACCGCCGCTGGAAAAAGCTGCACTGGTTCGCCTACCTGGCCGGCGCCCTGATGTTCGTCCACGGCACCCTGATCGACCCTGACCTGAAGAGCCGGCCCACCGATTTTCTGGACGGCGAAAAAGTTCTGGTGGAAGTCTGCGGCCTGCTGGTAGTGGCGGGCTCCATCTGGCGCTGGCGCCGCGGCAAAGAGAGGCAACGCTGGCAGCGGGCCGCGGCCGTCGGGGCCGCGAAATAGCGTCGGCTACTGTTCCCAGACGCGCTTGGGAACGCCGCGGTCGCGGTCTTTCACGCGGTCGTAGAGATAGAAGGTCGACACGGTACCGAGAGAGTCGTTGTAATAGCTCTCCTGGCCCAAGGCTTCTTTCAAGTCTTCTTCGAAGGCATGGAGCGCCACCAGTTCCTCCGCCAGCGCGGGCTTCTTCCGGCCCGAGGGCGTACGGAAGAACTTCTGATATCCGCCGTCGACGAGCGCGCCGATCTCGCCGCCCATCAGAATGCCGGCGCTCCCCTCGGAGCCGACTGTGCCGGCATCGTCCTTGAGGTCCACGGCACAGGTATCGCGGCTGACCCGCACCGCAGTTCCGCCGAGCGGTGTGACCGTGAATCCCGCCTTGCGCAGGTTCTCCATGCGTTCGGCGAAGGTGGGATTCCGGGGCGCCTGTCTGCGAAAGAACATAAACTTCATTATAGGTGCTCTCCCAGGCGCCTCCCTGGAAAGCACTGGTTCCCGCGCGCCGCGCCTCGCTACGTGGGGCATGCTTCAGCTTGCCCGCATGTCATGATAGTGGGCATACATGCCATTCATACTTTCGCTGGACGAAGGCACCACCTCCGCGCGGTCGGCGCTCTACGATGCCGAGGGCCGGAATGTCGGCATGGAGTCGGCGCCCATCACCTGCCTGTATCCGCAACCCGGATGGGTGGAGCAGGATGCCCGGGAGATCTGGCGCGCGCAGATGGATTCCGCGCGGCGGCTCCTCGAGCGGCACCGCGCCGCCGCTTCCGACATCGCCGGCATCGGGATTACGAATCAGCGCGAGACCACGGTCGTCTGGGACCGCGCCACCGGTGAGCCGGTCGCGCCGGCCATCGTGTGGCAGTGCCGGCGCACCGCCGATTTCTGCGCGGAGCTGGCGCGCTCCGAGGCGGGCGCCTATGTGACGCGCACCACCGGCCTGGTCATCGACGCCTATTTCTCGGCCAGCAAAATTCGCTGGATCCTGGATCGCGTGCCGGACGCCGGCGCCCGCGCCCGCTCGGGCGACCTGCTGTTCGGCAACATCGACACCTGGCTGATCTGGAACCTGACGGACGGCGCGCTGCACGCCACCGACCCCTCCAACGCCTCCCGCACCATGTTGATGGATCTCGATACCGGCGATTGGGACGCCGGTCTGCTGCGGATCTTCGACATCCCGCGCGCCATGCTGCCGCGCATCGTGCCCTCCAGCGGCGTGACGGGATGCGCGGCCGCGCGTCACCTGGGCGGCGAGATCCCCATCGGCGGGATCGCGGGCGACCAGCAGGCCGCGCTGGCCGGACAGGCCTGCTTCCGCGCCGGCCTGTCCAAGAACACCTACGGCACGGGATGTTTCGCGCTGCTGCACACCGGCGGGCACAGGCCGGTTTCGCGCAACCGGCTGCTGGCTACGCGCGCGGCGGAAACCGATGGCCCGCAATTCGCCATCGAAGGCAGCGTGTTCATCGCCGGCGCGGCCGTGCAGTGGCTCCGCGATCAGCTCGGGCTCATCGCCACGGCCGGCGACTCCGAAGCTATCGCGGATTCCGTGGCGGATACCGGCGGCGTCTACTTCGTGCCCGCCTTCGTCGGCCTGGGCGCGCCGCATTGGGACCCGGCGGCACGCGGCATCCTGGCGGGCATCACCCGCTCCACGGGGCGCGCCCAAATCGTGCGCGCCGCGCTCGAAAGCATCGCCTACCAGACCCGCGAGCTGGTGGAGTGCATGGAGGCCGATTCGGGCGAGTCGTTGCGCGAGCTGCGCGTGGACGGCGGCGCGGCCGTCAACAACTTCCTGATGCAGTTCCAGGCGGACATCCTGGGAAAGCCCATCGTGCGGCCCGTGGACGTGGAAACCACCGCCCTGGGGGCGGCCTACCTGGCCGGGCTGGCCACCGGCTTCTGGAAGAGCCTGGAAGAGCTGGAATCCTTCTGGCGGGCGGAAAGGCGCTTCGAGCCGCGGATGCCCGACTCCCTGCGGGAAACCCTGTATGCCGGCTGGCGGGCGGCAGTAGTGCGCTGTCGAACACCTGCCGTGTAAATTCTTTCGCACAGCGGGAATACGGAGGCCATTTTCACAGTATCCTGTGGACCATGAGAAGAGTAGCTGTCTCCCTGTTCCTGACACTTACGCCGTGCCTGTTAACCGCAGCGACCGGTTATTGGCAGCACAACCTCGTAGCGGATGTGGCCGGCGCCGCCGATATCACCGACCCCCGCCTGGTCAATCCCTGGGGCAATGTCGCTTCCGCAACCAGCCCCTTTTGGGTGTGCGACTACGGCACCGGGCTGTCGACGATTTACACCGTCAACCCCACCAACACGACTCCTTTAGGCACTACCAATACGACCCAGCCGACCGTTCCCGGCGCGGGCGGCGCCGGCACCAAGGGCCCCTGCACCGGCATCGTGGCCAACACGGCCAACACCGCCGCTACCCCGAGCTTCATGTTCAGCGCGGCGGGAAAAGGCCCCGCTGCCGCGAGCTTCATTTTCGTGACCGAGGATGGAGTCCTCTCCGCCTGGGCCAGCGGCATCGATGCCACCCAGGCATTCGTGATGCAGAACAATTCTGGCACGGCGGTCTACAAGGGCCTGGCATTGGTGGGCTCTCCAACGGTTACCAGCGCCCAACTCTACGCCGCCAATTTCAAGAGCGGCGGAATCGATGTCTTTGACGTGAATTTCAAGCCCGTCACGCTGGCCGCGGGCGCGTTCACCGATCCCAAGATCCCGGCGGGCTTTGCGCCGTTCAACATCTGGAATATCGGCGGCAAGCTCTACGTCGCGTATGCCAAGCAGGACGCGGCCAAGAAGCTCGACGTGGCGGGCGCGGGCAACGGCTACGTGGATGTGTTCGACCCGACTGGCAAGCTGCTGCTGAGCCTCATCGCTGGCGGCACCGGTTCGGCGCTGAACTCCCCCTGGGGAATGGCGCTGGCGCCGGCGACCTTCGGCGCGTACGCCAACGACCTGATCGTCGGGAACTTTGGCGATGGCCTGATGAACGCCTTCGATCCCGGGACCGGCAAGTATCTGGGCACCATCCAGGATCAAAACGGAAAGAATATCGCGATCTCCGGGCTGTGGGCGCTGCTGTTCGGGAATGGCGGCAGCGGCGGGGATGTGAATACCTTGTACTTCACCGCCGGTCCGGGCGGGCAGCAGCACGGTTTGCTAGGCAGCATTCAACCCAACCCCGTCATCACCAGCGCCGGCATCACCAACGCCGGACAGAGCGCCGCGGGCATCGCGGCCAACACCCAGCTCACCATCAAGGGAACCAACCTCGCCGCCACCAAGCGCTCCGCGGCCGCCACCGATTTAAACGGCGCCAACTTGCCTATGGCGCTTGATGGTGTCTCGGTGACGATCAACGGAGAGCCTGCATACCTTTCCTACATCAGCGGCGGGCAGATCAATCTGCTGACGCCATCGGACCTGCCATCCAGCGGCCAGGTTTCCATCGTCGTTTCCAACAACGGCCTGACCAGCGGCACGATCAGCGTGCCGGTCCTGCCCATTGCGCCGTCGTTCTTCCTGTTCACTGGCGGATACATCGCGGCCGAGCACGCGAATTTCAGCCTGGTGGGACCGACGACGCTGTTTCCGAACAGCAGCACGCCGGCTGCGCCCGGCGAGACCATCATATTGTACGGCAACGGTTTTGGCGCGACCAATCCGCCGATCGTCAATGGCCAGACGGTCACAGGAGCGGCTCCTTTGGTGAACCCGCCGGCAATCATCTTCAATGACATTGCCGGCAAAGTAGTTTTCGCGGGCCAGGTCGCCGCGGGCTTGTATCAAATCAACGTGGTCGTCCCGGCCGGACTGCCCGACGGCGATGTGCCGGTGGTTGCGGTGAGCGCCGGTTACAGCTCACCTCCCGGAGCGCTGATTACCATCCAGAATTGAGGCGCGCCCGCTCGCGCGGCCTGGCTGAAGCGTCCCGGCTCTTCGGGACGCTTCTTTTATCCTCCGTTGTGCGCCGTCGTTTTTCCCGGTCACCAAAGTTTGGAAATATTTTGCGCTGATTCTAAGCCGGTTAGCCGTCTTCACCCCCAGACCCCGCTTGCCTCGATGCTACGCTGTAATCGAGAATCGGTTTGCGGCTCGGGGCAACCCGGGGCCGTAAACCGGCTTTTCTTCCTGGCCAGGAAGCGTTGCATTTTAGGTGGTACTGGACTCCCCGTGAGGGCCTTAAGAAAGCCCGAGCCTCTGCAGGTTCGGCGGGGAGACTCTGGGACCGCGGTTCTGGATCACTCGATGCGATGGGAAGTATCGGGTCACCTGAGAGTCAGTCGTCGAATCGAAGGTAAGACGCTTAACAGCGTGCTGATCCCTTTGATGATGCGGCTCAAATCACTGGCGGCCGGACGACGCACGGCGTGGATCCTTCTGGGTCCGCCCCGGTCCGATGTCTGGGCAAGCCCCGGCCGCCGCAACGAATTTCTCGAGCGGGATGGGATACGTGTGTCTCGCCCCTTCGGGTTACAATCCGCCAGCCCGCGTGCGCACCGCATACAGAGAGGTGTGCGTGAGAATGAACAGGGTGCGGCGGTCCTTCCCGCCGAAAACCAGGTCGAGCGGACGCTCGGGCACCGGGATCGTATCGATCGGCTTTCCCGAAGAGTTATACACGAACACCTGCCCGGCGGCAAGATAGACATTCCCTTCGCTATCCTGGGTGAGGCTCTCTCCACCTTGCTCGGCGAAAGTCCGCAGGCCGGAGAGAGTCCCGTCCGCGTTCACGGTGCCGCTGTAAGTCCTCTGTTCCGATTCGTTGGTGACGTAAAATGGCTTTCCGGGAACGGCTTTCACCAGGCCGAACGCCTGCAGAATATAGGTGAACTTATACCCGAAGTACGGCTGACCCTGAACAAAGGCGTCCTCGCCGGGAATGAACATCGTGTGATCCGGCGAGACGTATTGATAGGGCTTCCGTGTAGTTACAACCTTGGAAAACATCTGGTCCAGAGAGACATATTCGTAAGTCGCAGCTGAAAACGTATTGGTGAAGTCGCCGTTCACCCAGTAGTTCACGGGCAGGATTGCCGTCATGCCCGGACGCTCCGCCGAAGGCTCCGGCTCGATAACCGTGATCTGATCCTCCGGCCCATCCGGACGGAAGGAATAAACCGTCATGCCTCTCCCGCCGGAAGAAACAACTATGAGATTGCCCGCCTTGTCGAAAGCCAGATTCACGGGATCGTTCGGATTGTCCCGGACGACGCTGAGATCCTTCCTCTCCGGCGACCACCTGTAAATGCGCTGGAAGTGAGCGTCCACGAAATAAAGCTGGCCGGATGCGTCCACTGCCGCGCCGGAGATGTTGTAGAAACCGGACGACAGCTTCTCCACGGCGGCTCCCGGCTGCAGCACGGGGGAAGGGCCGCGCGGCTTGGCCGGAGCGGGAGCGCCGGAGACATCCAGCCATGCGAACTCGCGGTCCCGCACCTCCGTGTGGAGCGTAGCATCGACAATGCAGTTTTCGTAAGAGACTTTGCTCGATCGCGTGTACTGGCGGCAGCCGGCATCGTCGCATTGACTCATGGCGCTGTTACTGTCGACATGGATATTCCGGAAACGGATGTCACTCGACTCGGACATGTGAATCGCGTATGGAAAAGGGTGATAGCTCCTGACTACGCGGTAGCCGTGATAGTTGGCAATGGTGATGTTCTTAGACCGGCTGATCTCGAGTGACATCGCGGATGCGCTTTCCTCCCTCTCTCCCTCGGTCTGCAATGCGTATAGCTCCCAGTTGGCGGCCTGGTCAAGCTTGATCTCGGTGCGGACATGATGCTCGCTCGACAGTTCGTACACACGGCCGGGGGTGTCGGTATCGGAGACATAGAGGCCCGCCTGCGCGAACGTGTCGGGCGTCCAGATATTTGCGAAAGTGCCACCGCCGCCATGCGTCACCCACAGGCTGGGATACTGGCCGTCCCAACGCCGGTGGGGATCCGGATCCGTGAACAGGTTGGCGCTATACGGGTTCACCCGCCGGCCGTCGGGGCCGTTGGTTCCGTGGCCGCCGAGAAAACGCACGTCGTCCATGAGGGAGTCCTTGCCGGCCATCCACATGGCGCCCACGGCACGGCTGTTGATGCCGCCCGTGTACAGGCCGATGCCGGTCACGATGTTGTCGCCTCCACGCGGGGCTTCGAGGAGCGGCCGCGCCGCGCCCGGTCCTTGAAACCCCGGGGTCGAATCGAGAATGTCGAACTGGGTCTGGTCCGGATGGAGTCCGATGAGCACGCTGTCGGGGCGCAGCCTGAGGGTGTCGCGGACGACGTAGCGGCCGGAAGGAATGTACAGGACACGATGCTCCTCGATAGCCTTCTGAAGCAGCGCGGTCTCATCGGTCGCTCCATCGCCTTTGGCGCCGAGAGTTCGCAGATTGACCCACGTGGAGATCGGAGGCAGGCCCCGGATCGCGGCCGGCGTGGGTGGCGGCAGCGTTTTCAGCGGCGCGGCATCGTAGTGCGTCTTGATTTCTCCGATTGCGCCCAGTGCTGCGAGGGTAAGTCCGTGCGAAAGGGCTTTCACCTGGTATATCTCCCCGGCTCCGGCAAGCTGGCGGCCGCTCTCGCGAAACCGCGCAAAGACCGGCACCTGGCGGCAGACGATGCTCTCCAGATTGATCTGGGTCATCCGGCTGTTCTCATTGCCGATCAGGATTGCCGGGCCGCTGATGTTCTCGAACCGCGCGTCTTTCACCCAAAGCTGGTCGGAGTAATGAGGGTCGATCGCGATGGCGGTGGGCACATTGCGGAACTCGTCGTGGACCAGCGTCAGTCCCGCTTCATTCTCGCGGATGGCCGCCTCCCGCTGGCCGTCGAAGGTCGAGTCGATCAGCGTGAATTGCCAGGCGGGCGATGGCTTGCGCGTGAGGATGCCGTACCGGCCGCCGTGAAAGTGCAGGTCTTCCGCCTCGTTCCCGATATCGTTGAGAGCCGCCAGGCCGGATCCGATCTGGAAATCCATGTGGGCCAGGTACCCGTGCTGGGCGACGTGAAACCGGATTCCGACGGCCGCGGCGTTGTCGCCGCCGATCTCGAAATCGATGTTGCTCATGGCGGAATAGAAGGTGCCGGGGCTCGCATCCCCGACTTGAGTCGGAGGAACCGTTCCGGGGAGCGCCGGCGGCAGCCGGAAAGCCCGTCCGCCGGCGCCTGCCCGCCCCGCAGGCGGCGCGCCTCCGGCCCTCCCGAAGGGCCGCGATCCGGCGAAAAAGAACATGTAACCGATCCCCTGCTGATACCCCGGAGTGCTATCCGCCAGGACGAACACCGGCCGTTTTTCGCCATAGCCGATCACCCGCACGCCCGGCCAGACATAGATGGTTCGTGTTACGCGATAGCGGCCCTCCGGAACGAAGAGGATTCCCTCGCCGGTATTCTCCTGGACTTTGTCGATGGCCGCCTGAATCGCCGCACTATCGTCGGCGTTGCCGTCGCCGCGAACGGGAAACTGGTCGGGCGTCAGGTAAACGGCGGCGGGATCGTCGAGCCGCGCAGGGTAAAACGATGCCCCGCTGGAAGGAAAAGCGATTCCTAGCAAAATTCCGAGCGCTATGAGTTGCCTCATCGATCACTCCAGAACCACTGGTATTTGTCGCAGCCTCATTGTAATTCACGGCGGGCGGAGATCCTGTGCCGCCGCGGGGGCTGTAAGCGGCCGCAACTACACGCCGTCGCGGCGCCAGGCGAACTCGCCGTTCACCACGGTGGCAACCGGGCCGCCACGGAAGGTCCTTCCGTGGAAGGGCGAATTCCGGCTCCTGGAATGCGACTGGTTGACGTCGTAGGTCCAGGTCAGCTCCGTGCTGAATACGGTGACGTCGCCGGGGGCGCCGGGGGCCAGCGTGCCGCGGCCGAGCCGCATCACCGATTCCGGTCCCGAGGTGAACAGCTCCACCATGCGGCTCAGCGTGATCTTTCCCGCATGCACCAGCTCTTCGAGCGCCAGGGCCAGCGCGGTCTCGAGGCCGATGATGCCGAATGGGCAGCGCTCGAACTCCTGCATCTTCTCGCTGCCGGGGTGCGGGGCGTGATCGGTGGCGATGGCGCTCACGGTTCCGGCGGCGATGGCCTCCACGATGGCGGCGCGGTCGCAGGCGGAGCGTAGCGGCGGCTTCATCTTATAGTTGCTGTCGTAGGGGGCCATCTGGTCGTCGGAGAGCGAGAAGTGATGCGGGGTGGCTTCACAGGTGACCGGCAGTCCATGGCGCCGGGCGTAATCCACCATGGCGGCGGCGTTGCGCGTCGAGATGTGGGCCACGTGGTAGCGCGCGCCGGTGAGTTGCGCCAGCACCAGGTCGCGGGCCACCATCACGTCTTCGGCGGCCGAGGGAATTCCGCGCAGGCCCCAGCGGACCGAGGGCGCGCCCTCGTGCATGTCGCCTCCGGCGCTGAGATGCAGGTCCTCGCAGTGCTGGATCACCGGCAGGTCGTAGGAGCGCGCGAACTCCATGGCGCGCCGCATGACCCGCGCGTTCATCACCGGCAGCCCGTCGTCGGAGATGGCCATGACGCCGGCCGCCTTCATCGCGCCGATGGCCGCCAGTTCCTCGCCCGCGCTCCCCTTGGTGATGGCGCCGATGGGAAACACGTTGACCGCCGCCCGGCTGCGCGCGCGCTCGACAATGTAGCTGGTCACCGTGGCGCTGTCGTTCACCGGCTTGGTGTTGGGCATCGGGCAAATGGAAGTGAACCCGCCGGCGGCGGCGGCGCGCGACCCGCTTTCGATGGTCTCGGCGTGTTCGAAGCCCGGCTCGCGCAGGTGCACGTGCATGTCGATGAAGCCCGGCGCCACGATCATTCCCGTGGCATCCAGGATCTCGGCCTTGGGAGACGACAGGTTGGGCGCCACGCCGGCAATGCGGCCGTCCACGATGAGAACGTCGGCGACGCGGTCGGTATTGCCGGCCGGATCGATTACGCGGCCGTTCTTGATGACGATCGACATGGGTCAGCCAATCACCTTCTCCAGCACCGCCATGCGCACGGCGATGCCGTTTTCCACCTGGTTGAGAATCACGGACCGCTGAAAATCGGCCACCTCCGAGGACAGCTCGCGCCCCCGGTTGATGGGCCCGGGGTGCATCACGATGGCGTCGGGCCGGGCCAGATCGAGGTGCTCCAGACGCAGCCCGTAGAACTGGAAATACTCGCTGGCGGGGAAGGAGGCGTCGTGCTGGCGCTCCAGTTGCACGCGCAGCATCATGATGACGTCGGCATCGCGAATCGCCTCGCGGATGTCGGTGGTGAGAACCACGCCGGGCGCCAGTTGCGCCAGCTCCACCGGCAGCAGCGAGGCCGGGCCGCACAGCACGATGGACGCGCCGAACTTCGAAAGCAGGTGCACGTTGGAGCGCGCCACGCGGCTGTGCGCGATGTCTCCGATGATGGCCACGCGCAGCCCTTCGAGCGTGCTGCGGCGGTCGAGTATGGTGCGCGCGTCGAGCAGCGCCTGCGTGGGGTGCTCGTGGGTTCCGTCGCCCGCGTTGATGATGGGAGTGGGCAGGTGGCGCGCCAGGAAGTGCGGCGCGCCGGATGCCGCGTGACGCATCACGATGGCGTCGGGGCGCATGGCGGCCAGCGTGTTCAGCGTGTCCACCAGCGACTCGCCTTTCGAGACGCTGGAGCCCGACGCGGTGATGGAGACCGCGTCCGCTCCGAGCCGTTTGGCGGCGATCTCGAAACTGGTGCGCGTGCGCGTGGAGGCTTCGTAGAACAGGTTCACGATCATCTTCCCGCGCAGCGTGTCGAGTTTCTTCACGGTCTGGCTTTGAATGGGCTGGAAATCCTTGGCCCGCGCCAGGAGAGTTTCAATCTCGGCGCGGTCCAACTCCTCGATTCCGAGCAATCCGGCTCGCATGGCGGGTCACGCTTCGCCGGTGGCGGCCCGTTCCACCAGCAGTACCTTCTCCATGCCGTCGATCTCGTGGAATTTGACTTCGATGATCTCGGCGTCGGTGGTCTGCACCACGCGCCCCACGAATTTCGCTTCGATGGGCAGCTCGCGGTGGCCGCGGTCGATGAGCGCCAGCAGTTGCACGCGCGCCGGGCGGCCGTGGTCGAACAGCGCGTCGAGCGCCGCGCGGATGGTGCGGCCGGTGTACAGAACGTCGTCCATCAGGATAATGTCCTTGCCCGCGACCTCAAAGGGGATCTCGGTGGCGCTCACCACGGGCTTGATGTCCACGGTGCTCAGGTCGTCGCGGTACAGGTTGATATCGAGGATGCCGACGGGGACCTTGCGGTTCTCGAGTGTCTCGATCTTCTTGGCCAGCCGTTGAGCCAGGGGGACCCCGCGGCGGCGGATGCCGATGAAGGCGAGAAGGTCGAGGTCTTTGGTCTTTTCCAGTACTTCGTGGGCCAGCCGGACGAGCGTCCGATCGATTTCCGAAGCGCTCATGAGCTGAGCTTTTTCGCGTGTAAGGGCGGGCATATGCTCCGCTAGACAGGGTATCACGGGGGCAACGTTTTCCGGGCGCCCCTCTTTCTGGGAGAATGGTTTCTGGTGATCGTATTCGACGGTATTTATTACGCGGCTGGGTTGGCCGCCGGCGGCGCGCTGGTCAGTTGGCTGGCGGGCCCGTGGTTCGCCGTGCCGCTCTGGATCCTGGCGGTGTTCTGCGTCTTCTTCTTTCGCGATCCCGAGCGCCGGATCCCGGAAGGGGCCGTGGCGGTGGCGCCCGCCGATGGCAAAGTGGTCGCCGTGAAAGCCGATGGCCCGGCCACCCAGCGCATCAGCATCTTCCTGAGCGTCTTCGATGTCCACGTCAACCGCTCCCCCATTGCGGGCACCATCACGGAGGTGCAATACCAGGAGGGCCGGTTCCACGTCGCCAGCCGCGAGGAGTGCTCTACCGAAAACGAACAGAACATCGTCACGGTGGAAGGCGACGGCACGTCGGTGGTGTTCAAACAGATTGCCGGGTTGATCGCGCGCCGCATCGTCTTTAGCAAGAAACCCGGCGAGCGGGTGGCCATAGGGGAGCGTGTGGGCCTCATCAAGTTCGGTTCGCGCGTGGACGTTCTCTTCGGCCCGGAGTGGGAAATCCGGGTCACGCCCGGCATGCGGGTTCGGGCGGGCTCCAGCGTCATCGCACGCCGCGTCGGGGTGCGGGGCGCCGCGCCGGACGGGCCAGGACTGCCGCATGGGACTTAAAGAACGCCTGGTCGATCCGCGCTCTCCGGACCGGCGCCCGCGCCGCGCGGCCTTCGCTATCCCGACGCTGTTTACCGCCGGCAACATCTTCCTGGGCTACATCTCGATCCTGCGTTCCTTCAAGGGAGCCATGGCGGCCGCCACCAGCATGCCGGGCGCGGAGGATCATTTCGCCATGGCCGCGAAGGCCATCGGCGCCGCGGTCTTCCTGGATGGCCTGGATGGCCGCATCGCCCGCCTGACCAACACCACCAGCGATTTCGGACGCGAAATGGACTCGCTGGCCGACGTCATCAGCTTTGGCATCGCACCCGCCGTGCTGGCCTTCGCCTGGGGCGTGCAATTCGCCGGGCCGTCGCTGGAAGAGGCGGTGCGCACCCGGCTGTTCGATGCCGGCTACTTCATCGCGTTTCTCTTCCTGATCTGCGGGGCCGTTCGCCTGGCGCGCTTCAACGTCCAGAAAAACCCGGTTCCCAAGAACCCCGGCCGCCCGGACCGCAAGTACTTCGTCGGGCTGCCCATCCCCGCGGCCGCCGCCATGGTGGCGTCGATCGTGTGGGCGTCGGACGCCGAGCCGATCGAGTGGTGGCCCGTCTCGCTGGTCTGGATGGGGCTGCTGCTCCTGCTGGGCTTCCTGATGGTCAGCACCTGGCGCTACTACAGCTTCAAGGGCGTCAACCTGACCAAGCCGTACACGCCGCTCATCATCATTCTGCTCGCCGCGCTGATCTACGGCATCTGGAATTACGGACAGGTGGTGCTGGTGATCCTGAGCGCCGCCTATGTCAGCAGCGGGATCCTGATCCGCATCGGCGGCATCATCCGGCGGCGCTTCCGGCAACAAGCGCCGCCGCCCGCACCGGAGCACCAGGTTGTCTAACCAGACCTTCGCGCTGGTCGGCAGCGACTCGCTGTTGGGTCGTGAGATCCGCGATATCGTGGCAACCGGGGGCGGGGGAATCGACCTGCGCCTGATCGCGGCCGACGAAGAGCAGCCCGGCACGCTCACGCGCGTGGGTGACGAGCCGTCGCTCGTGGCTTTCCTCACCGCCCAGAGTTTCGCCGGCGCGCGCGCCATCTTCCTGGCCGGCTCCGCGCAATCCAGCCGCAAGGTGCTGGAACTCGCGGAGGGGAGTCCCGAGGCCGCCATCATCGATCTGACGTACTCCGCCGAGGAGCGTCCCGACGCCCGCCTGCGGGCTCCCGCCGTCGAAGTGGAAGAAGAAGAAGACGCGGACACCGGCGTCAACGTCATCGCCCATCCCGCGGCTATCGCGCTGGCACTGTTCCTCCGCAGGCTCCACGCGCACGATCCGGTTCGCCGCTCCGTGGTCCAGATCTTCGCGCCGGCCACCGAGCACGGCGCCGCGGGCGTCGAGGAACTGCAAGGGCAGACGGTGAGCCTGCTGTCTTTCAAGAGCCTGCCGCGGGCGGTGTTCGACACGCAGCTCGGCTTCAGCATGCTCGCGCGCTACGGCCAAGAGGCCCCCGCCGCGCTGGAGGATTCGGAACTGCGGATCGAGCGCCACCTGGCCTCGCTGCTGGCCCTGCCGGGGGACGGCGAAGGCGTGCCCATGCCCTCGCTGCGGCTCATCCAGGCGCCGGTTTTTCACGGCTACTCGATGTCCGCATGGGTGGAATTCGACGGCAATCCCGGCGTCGAAGCGCTGGAAGGCGGCCTGGCGGCAACATCCATCGAAGTGCGCGGCGGCGATTTCGAGCCGCCCAACAATGTGGGCCAGGCGGGCCAGGGCGGCATCGCGGTGGGCGCCATTGCGCTCGATCGCAACGAGCCGGAGGCCTGCTGGTTCTGGCTGGTAGCGGACAACCTCCGCCTGTTGGCGGAAAACGCCGTGGCGGTGGCGCGGCAATTACTATGACCAGCAGATCCGTGTGTCCCGGGATTTTTGCGGCGCTGGCCCTGGCCGCCGGTTGCGGGTATCACGTGGCCGGCCACGCCAACCTGGTGCCCAAGGAGATCAAGACGATTGCCATTCCCGCCTTCGGCAACGGAACGGTGCGCTACAAGCTGCCGCGGCTGATCGCCGCCGGCATCGCCCAGGAGTTCATTTCCCGCACGCACTACAGCATCGTGGCCGACCCGGAGCAGGCCGACGCGACACTCACCGGGACGCTCCTCACCTTCACGACCAACCCCACGATCTTCGACCCGGTCTCGGGACGCGCCACCGGGGTTCAAGTCGTCGCGACCCTCAAGGTGACCCTCACGGACCGGCACACCGGCAAGATTCTGTTTACGCGGCCCAGCCTGGAGTTCCGCGAGCGATACGAAATCACGCTCGATCCCCAGGCTTATTTCGACGAAAGCGATACCGCCGCCGAACGCCTCAGCCGCGACGTGGCGCGCACCGTGGTCAGCGCCATCCTGGACAACTTCTGATGACCGGAGGTCAACTGCTCGCGCGCATCCAGAAGAAGGCCCCGCCGCCCGCCGTTCTGCTGCTCGGCCCCGAAGCGTACGAGCGCCGCCGCATCAGGCAGGCCCTGCTGGCTGACTTTTCCGAAGACGGCGTGGCGCGTCACGACCTGGCCGAGCGCCGGCTCGCCGAAGTCCTGGACGATGCCCGTTCGCTTTCGCTGTTTGCCACCGAGCGACTGATCTGGGTGGCGAACGCGGAAGCGGCGTTGCCCAAAGGCCGCTCGGACGACGAGGGCGACGGACAAGCCTCGTCGGGCGACGCGGCCCCGCTGGTCCAATACATGCATGACCCGACGCCCGGCGTCACGCTGGTGTTCGAGGCCATCCGCTTCGATTTCGAGGGCGACGACAAACGCAAGCAGGACCGCGTGCGGAAGTTCTACGGCGCTATCCAGGACGTGATCGAGCTGCGCCGTTTCTCGAGCCAGGAGGCCCGCCAGGAGTCCGAAGCGCTGGCGCGCCGCGCCCAGTTGCGCGTGGACCCCGGCGCGCTCGACCTGCTGGTGGAGGCCCTGGGCGCCGACGTCGGGCGCATCGCCGTGGAGATCGAAAAGCTGGCGCTCTACGCCGCCGGCCGCGAGATCGGACTGGACGACATTTCGGCGCTGGTCCCCGATGCGCGCGCCGCCACGATTTTCGCCCTGGTTGCCGCGTTGGGGCGGCGCGACCGCGGGCGTGCGCTGGAAGTCCTGGATACGCTGACCCGCGAGGGCGAGTACCTGCCGCTCGCGCTGGCCTTTCTCTCGACTCAATTCCGCATGGCGCTGGCGGCGCGCGAGGCGGGGCTGAAGAGCGCGCAGCAGGTGCAAGCGCATTTCACGCGGATGGGAGTGCCGATGTGGGGATCGCGCGCCGACCAGGTGCACCAGACCATGGGCAAGTTCAGCAAGGCTCAACTGGAGCGCGCGATGGGCTTGATTTATTCGGCGGACAAGAACCTTCGCGACACCCGTCCGGACGACAGGATCGTGATGGAGCAATTCATCTTGCAGTTGGTGGGGTAAGAGCTCGGCCGGATGTCAGCTCGCAAGCGCCTTCACTCGGGAATGCAGCTTGGACTTATACCGCGCCGCGGTGTTCATCTTGATGACGCCCAGCTTGGCGGAGCGGTCGATGATCGAGAACGTTTTGGGCAGCAGTTCCGCGGCCGCCTTGGGGTCCTTGCCGGTGATCGCGCGCCGTATGGCGCGGATCTGGTGCCGCAGTTGAGTCTTGTTCTTCCGGTTGTATTCCGTGCGCCGTTCCGTCTGGCGCACCCGCTTGAGCGCGGAATAAGTGTTTGCCATCTTTGAGTTTCCAGGATAGCGCATTGCGGGGAGGGTCGGCAAGCGGATGGCGGCCCCGCGCCTCGGTACGGGTCACTTGGAGGCCAGGCCCGTTACCCCGCGGCTCTCTTTCAGCGTGACGCCGGCGCCGTCGGCGGTGCGGATGGTGCAGCCGGTGAAGGTCCAGTTGTCGGCGTTTTGAATGCTGCCGCCGGTCCGGGCTTCGATCTGCACATTGCGGAACTGGAAATTCTGCAATGGCGAATCGGGATAGGTGACCACCGAAAACGCCTGCCGCGCGCCAGTGGCTTTGACGTTGGAGATGCGCACGTTCCGCAGGTGCGGCAGGCCCTTCTCCGGCGGCACCGGTTCGGTCAGCACGCGCCAATACTCCGGCGGGTTCGCGACGTTGTCGGGCATTTTGGCGTAGCTGTAGCTCGGGTTCCAGTTGAAGGTGATGGCGATCGGCGTGGCCACGTCCTGCATGGTCATGTCGTGAATGTCGATGTTCTCGATGGTGCCGCCGCGGGTGCTCGCCGATTTGAACAGAATCCCGTTCGGCACCGCGGCCATCACCTGGATGCCGGAGACCTCCACGTCCGAGACGCCCCCGGAAGTTTCGCTGCCGAAGGTCACGCCCGCGGCGCCGCCGCGCACGGTGCTGTCGCGAATGACGATCTTGCGCGAAGGCCGGTTCACCCGCAGGCCGTCGGCGTCGCGCCCGGCCTTGAGGCAGATGGCGTCGTCGTTGCATTCGATGTCGCAATGCTCGATCGTCACATCGGAAGAGGAATCGATGTCGATTCCGTCGGTGCTGGGCCCGCGGCCGTCGGTGGGACTGTTGTTGCGGATGGTGATGCCAGCCACCACGACGTTGCGGGAGTAGCACAGGTGGACCGTCCAAAAGCCGGAGCGCTTCAGGGTGAGTCCGGAGAGATCCACGTCGGAGGAATCGTAGACCTGGATGAGGCGCGGGCGCTGGCAGTCGTAGTCCACGGCCCAGCGCAGGCCCTTGGGCTCGTACTCTTCCCGGCGCATCTTCCAGTATTTGTCCCACCAGACTTTGCCGTCGCCGTCCACGATGCCCTTGCCCGAGATCTTCACGTGCGACTGCTGGTAGACGTTGATGAGCGCGGCGGGCCACTTCATTTCGATTCCGGCAATCCGCGACTGCATGATGGGATAGGCGGCGAGGTCCTGCGCGCCGCGGAGTTCGACGCCTTCGTCGATGCGCAGGTGCGTCCCCGACTTCACGAAGAGCGAACCCGTGAGATACACGCCGGGTTTGAGCACGACCGTGCCATCGCCGGCCTTGGCCGCCGCGTCCAGCGCCTTCTGAAGCGCCGCAGTGTCGACGCTCTTGCCGTCCCCTTTTGCGCCGTAGTCCGCCGCCCGGAATTCGGCGGCGTGGGCCGCCAGCAGAGCGAGGGCGGCCAGAGCGGTCAGTTTGAAAGGCATCAACTTCATGGTATGACGGCGGCCGGGCCTGATACGATACCTTCTATGAAGCTCTACAACTGGAACACGGTCGAGCCCGAACAGCTCAACCCGCGCATCGGGCGCCAATGCATTCACGGCTCCCAAATGACCATTGCGCGCCTCCATCTGCAAAAGGACGCCGTGGTCCCGGAGCACAGCCACGTGAACGAGCAGGTGAGCATGGTGGAGCGGGGCGCGTTGAAGTTCCTGCTGGAGGGGCGGGAACAGATCGTGCGGGCCGGAGACGTGCTGGTGATCCCGCCGCACGCGCCGCACTCGGTCGAAGTGCTCGAAGATTCCACCGTGGTGGATGTTTTTTCGCCGCCCCGCGAAGACTGGATCCGCGGCGACGACGCCTACCTGCGGCGTTAGAAGACCGCCGGCCGGCGCGGCTCACTTCGCGTCGCGCCAGTTGTCGCCGGTGCCGACATCGACCAGGAGCGGCACGTCGAAGGCGCGGGCGCTCTCCATTTCGTGCTTCACCAGGCGCGAAACCGTGTCGATTTCTCCGGGCGGGCACTCGAAGACCAGCTCGTCGTGGACCTGCAGGAGCATGGCGCTCTGAAGCGCTTCCTTCTGGAAAGCGGCATCGATCCGCACCATGGCGAGCTTGATCAGATCGGCGGCGGTCCCCTGCAAGGGAGAATTCACCGCGGTGCGCTCGGCGAAGCCGCGTGCGTTGGGGTTGCGGCTGTTGATGTCGGGGATGGGGCGCTCGCGGCCGAACAGCGTGCGGGTCACGCCGGTCTGGCGTACCTGCGCGACCGTCTCGTCGAGCCAGCGCCGCACGCCGGCGTACCGCGCGAAGTAGTTCTTGATGTAGCGCTCGGCTTCGGCGCGCGTAATGCCCAACTGCGCGGCGAGGCCGAACGGACTGATGCCGTACACGATCCCGAAATTGACGGCCTTGGCGTTGCGCCGCGCTTCGGGAGTCACCATCAGCGGCGGCACGCCCAGCACTTCCGATGCGGTGAGCGTATGGATGTCCTCGCCATGTCGGAAGGCCTCCACCAGCAGCGGGTCGCCCGACATGTGCGCCAGCAGGCGCAGCTCGATCTGCGAATAGTCGGCGGTGAGCAGTTTCCACCCGTCGCGGGGCACGAAGGCGGCGCGGATTTCGCGGCCCAGCTCGGTGCGGATGGGAATGTTTTGCAGGTTCGGGTTGGACGACGACAGCCGGCCGGTGGCCGCCCCCGCCTGGTTGAAGCTGGTGTGCAAGCGGCCCGTGCGCGGATCGATCAGCGCGGGCAGCGCATCCACATACGTGCCCTTGAGCTTGGTGAGCTGGCGGTAGTCCAGGACCTTGCGGACGATCTCGTGGTCCGCGGCCAGCTCGTCGAGCACGTCGGCGGCGGTGGAGATCACCTTTCCTTTTCCGTATTTCACCGGCGCGGGCAGGCGCAAGTCTTCGAACAGCACGCGGCCCAGTTGCTGCGGGGAGCTGATGTTAAAGACCTTGCCGGCCAGCGCGTGGATTTCGGCGGTGAGGCGCGCTATCTCGGTTTCCATAAGCCCCGAGAGCCGCCTCAGCTCGACGGGGTCGATGCGGATGCCGGTGCGCTCCATGCGGGCCAGCACCCGCGCTAGGGGAAGCTCGATGTTTTGGTAAATCTCGCGGAGGCCGCGCGCGTCGATGGCCGCCGCCAACTGCTGCGAGAGTTCGAGCGTGATATCGGCGTGCTGTTCGGGCGACGGGCCGAGCGCCAGATCCAGACGGCGGCGCGCCTGCTCGCCGAGGGCGCAGCCGGACGGGTCGGCATCCAGCAGGAAGGCGTACAGCATCACGTCGTGGTCGAAGCCGCGCGCGTCGATCCCCATTCGGTCGAGCGCCAGGATGGCCGATTTCACGTCGCAGGCGATCTTGGATGCGCCGGCGTCTTCGAACCAGGGCTTCAAGTGGTCGAGGTGTTCAGCGGTCGCGGCGCGAGCCTCGCCGGGCCTCCAGGCGAGCCCGATGGTGTCGAGTGCGAATTCGCCTTCGGCCGAAGGGGCGATGGCCACCGCGGCCGGGGCGCCGGCGGGAATCGCTGCGAGCCACCGCTCCAGCTCACCCGCGGTTTCGAACGGGCGGTAGTCGCGCGCGCGGGTGTCCTCGGCGGGGCCGAGTTCTTTGAGGAGGCTGTGGAACTCCAGTTCCTTGTAGACTGCCTTGAGCTGCGCCGGGTCGAAGGGCTGCGTCTTCACCGAGTCGAGCGAAAAATCGATCGGCACATCGGTCGAGATGGTGGCCAGCCGCTTGCTCATGCGGATCTGCTCGGAGTTGTTTTGCAGGCTCTCGCGATACGTCTTGCGCTCCACTTCGGCCGCGCGCTGGAGGGCCGCTTCCACCGACCCGAAGCGCTCGATGAGGTCGCGCGCGCCTTTGTCGCCGATGCCCGGAGCGCCGGGGATGTTGTCGACCGCATCGCCCTTGAGCGCCAGCAGGTCGGCCACCTGTTCCGGGCGGACGCCCAGAAACTCCTTCACTTTTTCGGGGTCGTACCACTCGTCGTCCTTGGCGGGGTTGAGCATGGAGATGCGGCCGGTGACGAGCTGGAGCATGTCCTTGTCGCTGGACACGATGACCACCTCGGCGCCCGAAGACTCGACGCGGCGCGCCAGGGTGCCGATGACGTCGTCGGCTTCGAAGCCGGGGAATTCCAGGACCGGGATGCGCATGGCTTCGAGCACCCGCCGGACATAGGGGATCTGCTCGCCGAGGTCGGGCGGCATCTCCGCGCGGTTGGCCTTGTATTCGGCGAACTCCTGGACGCGGTGGGTGGGCTCGCCGCTTTCGAAAACGGCGGCGATGTAGGCCGGCTCGTACTGCTTCGCCAGCTTGCGCAGCATGTTGTTGAAGATGTAGACCGCCTCCGTGGAGAGGCCGGTGGAGGTGCGCATGGGCGGCGCGCCGCTGCGGGCGCGGGCGTGGTAGGCGCGGAAAATGAAGCCGAAGGAATCGATGAGGAAGAGTCGCGGGTTGGCCACTGGGAACATGATACTGCGGTTGGACCGGCGGGTTGCCACCGGGGCCGCGCGGGGCGCTATTCTTGAGCGGAGGAGAGTAACAGCCATGAAATTACTTTTGACATGCGCCGCCTGGCTGATCGCCGCCATGGGGATCGCTTCCGCCCAGCCGAGCCCTGCCCAGACGGCCACCGCAGCGATCGGCGGGAAGACGATCACGATCAAGTACTCCGCGCCTTCGGTGCGCGGCCGCAAGATCTTCGGAGACGGCGGGCTGGTTATGCGCGACCCGACGGCTCCGGTCTGGCGCGCGGGCGCAAACTCCGCCACTGCGATCCACACCGATGCCGATCTCGACGTCGGCGGCCTGGCGGTTCCCAAGGGCGACTACACGCTGTTCGTCAACGTCAAGGATCCCGATGCCTGGGAGCTGATTGTCAACAAGCAGACCGGGCAGTGGGGGCTTGCGTACAGTGCCGCCCAGGATCTGGGCCACGTGAAGATGCAGATGAGCAAACCGCCGGCGCTGGTCGAGCAGTTGAAGTACACGATTTCGAGTGCGGGAGGCAACAAGGGAAAACTCCAGTTGGAATGGGAGAACCACGTCGCCTCCGTGCCGATCACGGTGAAGTGACGCGCCTGCCGCGCGCACGCCGTTACTATTCAGTGCAGCGCTTCCTGTACCAGCGTGAAGCTCTCCTGGTGATCCCAGTGGCGCTCGGCCGCGCGGGAAATCCAGTCCTGAAGATAGCCCCGCATCTCGGCGGCGGCGTTGGTGCCCTTGATCCAACGCGCCGCCTGTACCCGCACCACCTCGTCGGAATCGTTCAACATGCGCTCGTACATTTTGACCATGGATGCGCGGTCGCCGGCCGGGTAGTAAACTCCCATCAGGTACTCGTCGGCTCGCACCCGCACCCACGCGTTGGGATAACCGGCGAGTTTCAGCGCGACCGGAGCTTCTTTCGCGTTGGCCGCGGCTTGCAGGTAGGCCAGCGCGTTGATGAGGAAACCGACGTTGGGCTGCTTCCAGGGCTCGTCGCTCTCGAGGTAGCGCAACACCGCGGCACGGCATTCGTGGGACGCCAGGGTCTGCTGCACGTTGGGGTATCGCTCCTTGACGGATGCCTTGGCGAGGCCATCGCCGGCGGTCAGGTAATCGCGAACTTCGACCGGTATCTGCTCGAACAACGTCATTCTCTCCCTGCCTTTCTGGAAGCCGCCCGCGGACCATGCCGCGAACAAAGCGATCGCACAGGTCGCGGCCTGCCGCCTCATTCCGTCAAAGCGGCCGGACGAAGCGCGAGGCACGGATGGCCTTGATCTGCGCCGGAATGGTTGCAGGATTGAGGTTGTTATTCGTGAAATCCTCATCCCATAGCCTCTTGGAATCGCTGACATTGCCGTTGGCGATCAGCACAAAGCGCTGCATCAGGTTTCTGCCGTCTATATTACCCGGCCCGGCGTTCACATTCGCGCCGAGATGAAAATGGCCGCCGGCGCTGTTGCGCAGGTTGGTCGTGACATGCGTCATCTCGTGCGGGTCGGCAAATTGATTCACCGTCTGCACGCCGATAAACGCAAAACTCCGCGCGATGGATCCAGCCGCCGTGAAGGAATCCGGAAACGCGATGCCTCCGGGGCCGAGTGCCAGCAGGTTGCCCGGACCGCCGGGGGGAGGCGGCACCGGATTCGCAAAAACCTTGGTCGCGTAGACCAGGTAAATGTCGTTGGAGTCGAAATCTGGCCGCGCCCGGATGACGTTGATGATCTCGGTCTGCGAGGTCGAGGGCGCCAGGTTTCCGCCGGGGAACGAGGGTTCTTCGACCGCCGGATCGGCCCCGATTGCCAGCGGGCTGGTCGGGTACCGGTTGCTCCATCCGATGCAGGAAGCCGGCGGATCGATCAGGATCTCGTCGACCTCCAGAAAGATCCCGGTGCAGGCATAGACGCTGTGCAGCGTATCGATCGCGGTCTGTTTGCGAGCCGCGGACAACACGCCGGCCCCTCCCGCCGTGGCCCGCACGTTCACGAGGTGCACCTTAATCTCGAGACGCTCATCGAGCCCGCGGTTGAAGAGCGGCACTTTGGTATTGAGCGTTCCGCCGCCGAGCACCGAGGTGTACTCGGCCACCACGTTGGTGTCCAGACGGTGCGCATCGTCCACCTTGATTTTGCGCGTGCGATGGTTCGACTGGTCTTCGGCACGGTCCCCGGCATCGGGGTTGCCCCCGGCGAGGCCGCTGTTGGTGACCTGTTTCCGGTCGACGTCATCAGCCACCAGAAAGACGGAGTGCGAAACGAACACGGCCGGGTCGCTGGCGGTCGGGAGCAGCGAGATGACCTGGGAAGCCGGCGCGTCGTCGTTGCCTCCGGCGCCGAATTCCGTGCGCCAATCCACGCGCACTTCAGCCTGTCCCTCGGCATTCCGATCGGTCACCCGGAAATAGAACCGGCGCGCCTCTTTGCCGACGGAGTCGCGGCCTATGAAGTTCTGATCCTCGGCGGCGGCGTTGCGCAGGTTGGCGTTGGCGGGATCGAAGGCGTGGTCCCAGAGCCCCACCCGCACGAAGGCCGCCACGGGCTCGGCGGCGTCCACCTGGTGGTTGTCGTCATTGTCGAGGATCACTTCGAGCTTGGCGGGCACGCGAGGCAAAATCTTCTCGCAAGGCGAACTGGCGGCGAGCCGGTGATAGAACCGGCAGCCGAAGGTATCGTGATCCTCCTCGAATTTCCTTCGCCGTCCGGAGAGATGGCGGCTGCGGCGCTTCTCGCCATCCGACCAGAACCTCGCGCGGCAGCCGGCCGGCCCCTGGCTTGCCTGCGGGCACGGCCACTTGCCGGGGATCACGCTCGTGCCGGGGCGGAAGAGCAGTCCCATGACGCGGCGATTCGGTCCGTTCTCCTGGTTCCGCTGGTCCTTGTTTTCGGGCTTCTGGAAATCCTGCTCTTCTTCGGTCGAGAACAGCAGAATGGGATTGAATTCGCCGCAGCCCTGGTAGTCGGCCTTGCCATCGGCGTCGGCTCCGGCGCCAAGGAAGTCGCCCTTTTCCAACTTCAGGCTTCCGGCGATCTTGTTCATGTACGCGAGAAAGAGGGCGGTGCGGGCGCCGGCATTGGTCCTGGCGGAACTGGTCTGCGCGGCCAGGCGGCCGGGGTCCGCCGCAATCGTCGGATCGGTCGTGGTCAGCATGACCTGGAGTTTGGGGCCGTCCCACTTGTCGCCTCCGAAGGAGTGCGAGAACAGCTTCTCCCACAGGTCGGTCCGGCGCGCGAGCAGCCCATAGATCGCGATAGCGCGGCGGCCGCTGAGCGTCTTGTTGTAATCGTCGTTACCCACGGGGTCGGCATGGCCGAAGAGGGAAAGCGGAGGCGGCACCAGAGTCTCCGCGCCGCCGGCGCCCGGGAGCCGCATCGTGTGCGTTTCCCGCAATCTGGCCAGGAGCGGCATTTCCGCCGCTACGCCGGGAAGCACGAAGGAAGAATCGAACGCGAACCGCATGTCTTCGACCCGCCAGCAGGCCAGCGGGATCACGAAGGTGGCGATCACGTTCTTTTCGCCGCCGGTCGCCGGGCCTACTTTGGCCGGCCGCTCTTCGATGGTGGGATGGTCTCCGGCTACGCCTCCCTCGGTCGTCGAATGTATGGTACCCGCCACGCTGTTTTCACCCCTAACACCCGTGGACCTGGATCAGCTTTGACTGCGTGACCGGTCCGCACTTGCCATCCACCAGCAGTTTATGCTCGCACTGGAACTCTTCTACGGCGGAGAGGAACTCGTCTTCGTCCGTCCCTTCGGCGGGGCCGCGATAATAGCCGAGGTTCGCCAGCCTGGCCTGCTGGCCGGAGCGTTCCTTCACGGGGTCCAGGTGACCAACCTTCACCTGGATTTCGCGGTCCACCGGGATGCTCGCGCCATTGTGCACGATGTGGTCTTTGACGATCAGGCCGGCATCCACCAGGGACTTGGAGATCTTCTGCTCAACTTTGCCCTTGCCGTCGGCGGTTAGGTCCTGGCGATTGGCGCCCATGACGAGAACACAGGGAGTGTTGGCGTACGGATCGGAGTATAGCCGTTCGAGTACGAGCCTAAGGAGCAGCGGTTCGCCGGGCATCTTGAACGGGTGAAGCTGGTCCGTGCTTCGGTTTTCCTTTTTGATCTCGAAATCGGGAATGAAGACCTTGTCGCCCGGAAACAGCACATTCGGGTTTTCGCGCAGGGCTTTCAGTTCGGCATTTTGGGGATGGTCCCAGATCTTCCGGTAATGCACGAATCCATACTTCGCCGCGATCCCGGAGATGTGTTCTCCCTGTACGACGACGTGGGTCTGCCCCATTCAGTGAGAGAATATCACAGCGCGTTCGCTGCTGGCCGGCTGGCCACAAGCCTGGCTCGCGCTGGGGTCGCCGTGGCGGGAGGCGACCATGCTCACTCCGCCGAGGCGTACGCGCCCCGGCGCGAGCGATTAGAATGGCCTTTATGAACCGGCGGGACTTTTTTGCGAACTTGCCCCTGGGCGCCTGCTCGCTCATCGTGCTGGCGGACGCCGCGCCCGCCCAGAATCCGCCGCCCCAGTCCGGGCGGTCCGCTGCCTTCGATCGCATCGCGCCGGCCGACGCCCCGATGGCGCCCTCCGAGCGGCACATGCGCCTGGTCGAACTGGAGGCGGACGTGCTGGTCGCGGGCGGCGGCCTGGCGGGCGTGTGCGCCGCCATCGCGGCGGCCCGGCACGGAGCGCGCGTGGTCCTCGTCCAGGACCGCTCGCGCCTGGGCGGCAACTCTTCGAGCGAAGTCAAGATGCATGTCGTGGGCGCCAACCAACACACCGCCCGGCCGGGCTGGCGCGAAAGCGGCCTGATCGAAGAGCTGCGCCTGGCCGATGCGGTCAACAATCCGCAGCGGTGCTGGGAGCTTTGGGACCTGCTGCTGTACGACAAGGTGGTGAGCGAGCCGAACATCACCCTGCTGCTCGAGACCACGCTCTATTCGGCCGTAGTCAAAGACGGCCGCATCGTGGAGGCCGCCGCCCGCTGCGACAAGAGCGAGCACCTGTACCGCATCCGCGCCAAAATCTTCTGCGACACGACAGGCGATTCGCGGCTCGCTCTGGAGGCCGGCGCCGACATGCGCTCCGGCCGCGAGGCGCGCCGCGAATTCGACGAACCGCTGGCGCCCGCGGAGCCCGACAATCGCACGCTCGGCTCGAGCGTTCTGTTCACCTCGCGGCTCTATCGCACTCCCATGCCGTTCGCGCCGCCGGCCTGGGCCCGCAAGATCGGCAAGGAGCAGTTGCTGCACCGCGGAATTCAGAGCTGGGAGTACGGCTACTGGTGGATCGAATGGGGCGGCGACCACGACATCGTCGCCGACAACGAGCGCATCCGCTTCGAGCTGCTTTCCATCGTCATGGGAGTTTGGGACTACATCAAAAACAGCGGCGACTTCCCCGACAGCAAATACTGGGCCATGGACTGGGTGGGCATGATGCCCGGAAAACGCGGCAGCCGCCGGTTGCTGGGCGACCACATCCTGAAACAGCAGGACCTCATGCAGGGCGGCTTTCCGGACGCCGTGGCCATCGGCGGATGGGCCATGGACGCCCACCCGCCCGAAGGCTTCGACCGGCCCGACCTTCCTCCCAACACCACCTTGAGCCCGCCCGAAGTCTACGATATTCCGTTGCGCTCGCTATACAGCCGCAACATTTCGAACCTGCTGATGGCCGGCCGCAACATCAGCGCGAGCTACGTGGCGTTTACCTCGGCGCGCGTCATGGCCACCTGCGCGGTGGAAGGGCAGGCCATCGGGACGGCTGCGGCACAGTGCGCCGAAGCCGGCCTGCTGCCGCGCGACCTGGCGCGCGACCAGCGCCAGCTCGCGCGGCTCCAGCAGACCCTGCTGCGCGACGACCAGACGATCAAGGGCCGGCGCAACGAAGACCCGCTCGACCTGGCCCGCTCCGCCACCGTCACCGCGTCCGCCGAATCCGGCGCCGTAAGAGCTTCGGTGATCCTGGACGGCTTCGTCCGCGACATTCCCGACAAGCGCGGCGAGCCGGTCGAAGTGCACCATTGGTCCGCAGCCGTCAGTGAGAGTCAGCCTGCGTGGATCGAGCTGCGCTGGGACCGCCCCCAGCGCATCCGCAGCGTGCAGATCACCTTCGACACCGGTTTCCGCCGCCAGCTCACGCTCTCCGCGCAGGAGACGCAAAACATCAATCTGCTGCGGGCGCCGCAGCCCGAAACCGTCAAGGACTACACCATGACCTGCCAGACCGCGGCCGGCGATCGCCCGACGCTTGCCGCCGTGAAGAACAACTTCCAGCGCCTGAACCGCCACCAGTTCCCGCCTGTCGACATGCGGTCGCTGCGCATCGAGGTTCAAGCCACCAACGGAGACCGCCTGGCGCGGATCTTCGAGGTCCGGTGCTACGCATGACCAGCAACGGCGAGCGGCAGGATATGGTACCGGCCTCGGAATAACCCGACCTATCAGGCCTTGTTTTCCGATTTCATCGCTCCTAGAATATAAGTGAATAGAACGGCCCCCGCGACCGTGCCGGCAGGACGGGACTCACGGTCTGTCCTGCCGCAGGAGGTAGAGACTATGTCTGCCGTGCTTCGCAAGCGGATCCCGAGGCGGGAGGAGGCGTTTCACAACCCATTCCTCGCTGCTATCCTCCCGGCCACTTTCCTGATTCTTACCCTCGCTGTTCTTCTGGCCGTAGCCGGCCACTTTTTTCCGGCCGGCTGAGCGATAGGAGGTCTCCATGCCGTTCCTCACCAGAATCCTTGTGCCCGTGGTGTTTTCCGAGCGATGCGAGCTGGCGGCGCTCTATGCCGCCGCCCTGGCATCCCGCTTCCAATCGGAGTTGACGCTGCTCCACATTTTCGTGCCGCCGTGGGTGACCGTCGCGTCACCGGAAGGATACGCCATCCCGCCCCAGGTCGAGATGGAAGCCGTGCGGGCCCGCACGCAGTCGCAGCTCGACCAATTCCTGTCGGACGAGCTGCGCGACCTGCATGTCCAAAGAGAAGTGCTCGAGGGCGACCCGGCCCAAGTCATCGCCGAACAGGCCAGGAGCCGGCACTTCGACCTGATCGTCATGCCGACCCACGGTTACGGTCCCTTCCGCCGTTTCCTGCTCGGATCGGTGACCGCCAAGGTGCTGCACGACGCCGGCTGCCCGGTCCTGACCGGCCCTCACCTGGAACATCCGCTGGCCACAGCCGCCGCCGATTTCCGCAAGATCCTGTGCGCCGTCGATCTGGGCCCGCAAAGCCACGCCGTGCTCGAGTGGGCATCGCGGTTCGTCGCGGAGTTCCATTCCGAGGTTACCCTGCTGCACGTTTTGGTGGGCGCCGCCACCCGGCTGGACGGCATCTATTTCGACCCGCAATGGCGCAACGATATGGCCGAAGCCGCGCGGTTGCAGATTTCGAGCCTCCAATACGAAATGCGGACGCAGCACCACGTGCGGATCGATGCCGGCGACGTTCCCCACGTGGCGCGTCAGGCCGCCGAAGAGACCGGCGCGGACCTCCTGATCATCGGGCGCGGCCACACCCATGGTCTTTTGGGCCGCCTGCGCACGAACGCCTACGCGATTCTGCGCGAATCGCCGTGCCCGGTGCTGGCGATCTAAAGGTCAGCCGCCACTACCCGCCCTGAGCGTCGTGCACGCCCGTGCCCGCCAGTTCCTCGACCTTGGTGCCGTGGCAGTCGATGCGCTGCGGCAGCGCGGCCCGCATGTTGATCTGGTCCTCGGTGGCCACATGCTCTGGGTGCGGCGCCGTCCGGCCGGCCCAGTCCTCCAGGATGGCGTGGACGCTGTCCTCCAGCGGAATCGCCAGGCGCTCCAGGTCAGGCCGGTGCAGAATCCGGCAGAACTCCCGCGGCGATATGGTCTCGAGAGTCACCGCCCCGCCGTGCGCGCAGGCGGCGATGCGAATGGGCAGGAACGCCGCGAAGCGTGGATCCGCCGCCAGCAGCGGATCGTACAGCGCCGAAAGGCAAAGAGTGAAGGTGAGCGTGTCGGCCCCCATCTGCGAGACCGCGAGCACGCTGGCGCCATGCCGTTCGGCGGCATGCCGCAACCCGTTTTCTACCTGGTCCAACCTGCGGACGGAACGTATCTGGAGCATAGCTACCTCGCTGTATGATTTGAGCCCGCCATGGCGGGCGCCTCCCGCAGCGCCTCCGCGACGCCGCGGGCCATCTCCATGGTGCCGGCACTGCCTCCCATGTCGTAAGTCCTCGGGGTGCCGCGCGCGATCACCTCGGCCACGGCGCATTCGATGTTTCGCGCGATCTCCGGCTCGCCCAGCCACTCCACCATCATCTTGGCCGCCAGAATGGTGGCCAGCGGGTTCACTTTGCCGAGCCCGGCATACTTCGGCGCCGAGCCGTGCGTCGGCTCGAACACGGCGTACGTGTCGCCGATGTTGCCGCTGTAGCCGAATCCCATGCCGCCCACCAACTGCGCGCACAGATCCGACAAAATGTCGCCGAAGAGATTGGTAGTGACGATCACGTCGTAGTTGCGCGGATTCTTCAGCAGCCACATCCCCATGGCATCCACGTTGGCGGTGTCGAATTCGATTCGCGGATAGCGCGCCGCCACTTCCTGCGCGGCCTCCAGAAACACGCCGCAGGTGGCGCGCAGCACGTTGGCCTTATGGACCGCCGTCACCCTGCGCCGCCCGTGCTTCACGGCGTACTGAAACGCCGCCTCCACGATCCGCCGCGACGCCTTTCGCGTGACGCTGCGGATCGAAATCGCGGCGTCCGCCGGAATCCGCTTCATCGCCGGTTCCTCGCGGAACGCCGGCGGCACGGTGGGGAACTCCACCCCGATGTACATGCCCTCGGTGTTCTCGCGGAACACCACCAGGTCGATGTCCGGCCGGTAGTTGAGCGGGTTCCCCGGAAATGCCTTCGAGGGCCGCAGGCACACGTACAGATCCAGCATCTGGCGCATGCGCACGATCGGGCTGCGGTAGGTCAGCCCCTTGCCGTGCAGCTCCGGCGCCAGCTCGCGCGCGGCTTCGGCCACCGGCTTCGACGTGATCGCGCCGAAGAAGGCGCAGTGCGTGGTGCCGAGCAGCTCCAGCGTGCGCGCCGGCAGGGCTTCGCCCTCCGTCCGCCAGAACTCCCAGCCGATATCGCCGTCGAAGTACTCGCCTTCGAAACCGGCCGCATCCAGCACCAGGCGCGCGGCGTCGCACACCTCCCGGCCGATGCCGTCGCCCGGCAGCCACGCAATCCGGTATTTGCTCATGGATGCCTCCTCAGGCGACGAAGTACTTCCGCTTCAGATACGGGATCAGCCCACCCGCCTCCAGCAGCGCAACGGCGCGCGGGTCGAGCGGGGCGGCGGCGATCGTCCGGTCTTGCGTGAGATTCCGGATCTCACCCCCCGTGAGATCGATCTCCAGTTCATCTCCTGGCGCGCAGGCCACGGCCGCCTCCGGGGCCACCACGGCGGGCAGGCCCAGGTTGATCGCATTGCGGCAGAAAATCCGCGCAAACGATGACGCAATCACCGCGCCCGCGCCGGCGTACTTCAGAGACGCGGCCGCCTGCTCGCGGCTCGAACCGCAGCCGAAATTCCGGGCCGCCACGATGATCTCGCCCGGCCGCAGATTAGAGCGAATTTCGGGATAGGCCAGCTCGAACAGGTGCTCGGCCGTCTTCTCGCGGTCGGTAATGTTCAGATACCGGCCGGGATAAATGATATCGGTGTCGATGTTGTCGCCCAGCACGGCCGCCACGCGGCCGCGAGGCTTCAGGCTTCCATCAGGCATGGCTCGCTCTCCTCGACGAACGATCCCGGATGTGCCAGCTTGCCGACGATGGCCGAGGCCGCCACCACCGCGGGGCTCGCCAGGTACACCAGCGAGTCCTTGCTGCCCATCCGTCCCAAGAAGTTTCGATTGGTGGACGACACGCACGTCTCGCCCGCCGCCAGAATTCCCTGGTGCACGCCCACGCACGGGCCGCACCCCGGCGGGTTGATCATGGCGCCCGCCGCCACCAGCGTCTCCAGGTAGCCCAGCCGCATCGCCTCGCGGTAGATCTGTTGCGAAGCCGGGACCACCAGCAGCCGCGTCCGCGGATGAACCGTCCGGCCGGCGAGGATGCGCGCCGCCACCGCCAGGTCCTCCAGCCGCCCGTTCGTGCAGGAGCCCAACACCGCCTGGTGCACGGGCACATCGCCCAGGGCCGAAAGCGGCTTAACGTGGTCCACCGAATGCGGGCACGCCACCTGCGGCTCCCACAAGTCTTCGCCGGCATCCACGGATATCGTCCTCTCGTACTTCGCGCCCGCATCCGGCGCGATCGTCTCCAGCTTTTCCGCGGTCCGCGGCCGCAGGTAGTCCAGCAGCACTTCGTCCACCGGGGTGAACGCCACCTTGGCGCCCATCTCCATGGCCAGGTTGGCCAGCACCATGCGCGATGCCACCGTCATGCGGCGCACGGCCGGGCCGTCGAACTCCACCGCGCGATAGTCCGCGCCATCCGCGCCCAGCACGCCGATGACGTGCAGGATCAGGTCCTTGGCCGAGATCCACGGGCGCAATTCGCCTTCCACCTCCACCCGCAGCGTGGAAGGCACCTTGAACCACAGGGATCCTTCTGTCCACACGCCCGCCATTTCCGTGGCGCCGATGCCTGTGGCGAACGCGCCGAACGCGCCGTGCGTGGTGGTATGGGAATCCGTCCCCACCACCACCATTCCGGGCCGCACGAGGCCGTTCTCCGCCAGCACCTGGTGGCAGATGCCGCCGCGGCCCACATCGTAGAAGCGCCCGATCTGCTGCGCCGCCACGAACTCGCGCACGGCCTTGTGGGTGGTTGCGGTCTTCTCCGATTCGGCGGGCACCCGATGGTCGAAAATAATCACGATCCGGGAGGGGTCCCACACGCGCGAGACGCCGATTTCGAGAAAGCTCTTGCGCACCAGGTCGGCGTTCTCGTGACTCATCGCCAGATCCACGTTGGCCACCACGATCTGGTCGGGGGCCACCTGCCCGCGCCCCGACGCGCGCGCCAGGATCTTCTCTGCCAGCGTCATTGCCATAAACCACCTCCTGCGATCACCGCTCCGCGCCCGCCAGCGCGCCTTCCGCATGCGGCAGATACTGGCGCTCCATGGCGCGGTACTCCGCAAGGCCCACGAACGAGGTGTACTCCCGGAAACTGGACAACCGCTGCGTTTCCCCGGCCAGAATGCCGGTGGGCGACGCGTGCAGCGCCTCGAAGAATTCCTTGAGCGCTTTGTGCATCACCAGGATCGAAGCCACCGGAATGCTGACCCGCGCCACGCCCATGCGCGCCAGCTCGGGGATGGGAATCAGTTCGGTCTTCACCCCCGTCACCGCGTCCATGATGTTGACCGAGAGCAGTCCTAGGATCTCGCGCACCGCGCGTTCGATGTCGGCGCGCGTGCGGATGCCGTCGATGAACACCATGTCGGCGCCGGCCTCCAGGTAGAGGTTGGCGCGGAAGATGGCCTCGTGCAGCCCGTGCACCGCGTAGGCGTCCGTGCGGGCGTTGATCACGATGTCCGCTCCCAGCCGCGCGCGCACGTCCACCATGGCCCGTACCTTCCCCGCCATTTCCTCGGCCGGGATGACCTGCTTGCCTTCCATGTGGCCGCACCGTTTGGGGAACACCTGGTCTTCGATGTTGACCCCGGCGGCGCCGATTTCGATGAGGCGTCCCGTGATGGCCGCGGCGTTGATGGCGTTGCCGCCGCCCGTATCGATGTCCGCCATGACGGGAATATTGACGGCGCGCGCGATATGCCCGGTGAGGTCCAGGATATCGTTCATATCCACGAGCCCGACATCGGGCTTGCCGAGCAGGCTCCCGGCGAGGCCGAAGCCGCTGATCTGGACGGCTTCAAACCCGGTGCTCTCTACGATCTTGGCGCTCAGCGCGTCATGGCAGCCTGGTACCACCAGCGCCTTCCGCCGCTGGAGCGCCGCCCGCAGGATGGATGCACGATCGGTCATGGAATTAGCCACTCCTTCCAGCCAACTCCTCTATAGCAGATTTCAGAGTGAAATGTCTTGTATGCGACCGGGGGTACTCCCCGGGGTCGGGAGCGGCCGGCCTTACATCGCCAGAAGCGCCGCCATCAGCTCGATTCCGTCCCAGAGGTTGTGAATCCGCAGGTTCTCGTTGAAGCTGTGCTGGTTGTTGTCGTGATTGGCGATGGGCACGGTAATCGTCGGTGCGTGCAGCGTCTCCTCGATCATATATAAAGGTACGCTCCCGCCCATGGTCGGCAGCTTGACCACCGGCCCGCGCGCCGAGTCGGCCGTGCGCAGCACCAATTGCGAAATCGGCAGGTCCATCGACGTGCGCGACGCATCGTACCCGCCCCGCTCCACCGTCACCCGCGCCACCTTCGCGTGGGTCATCCGGGTTTGCGCGTCGGGCTCGCCCTCGACCACGAAATATCCCTGCTGGCGGATGTGGTCCAGAACGTGCCGCGCCGCCACGTCCGGGTGGATTCCCTTCACCAGCCGGATATCGATGGTGGCGGTGGCCGTCGCCGGGATCACGTTGCTGGCCTGCGCGCCGGTCCGCGCGCTGCTCATCCCCCGCACGTTGAGCGACGGCACGTTCAGCAGCTCCACCAGCTTTTTGCCGCCTCCCTCGGTGCGGCCGAGCGAAAGCTCGCGCATCAGGTCGCGGTCCACGTCCGGCGCCTCCGCCACGGCGCGCTTCTCGGTCTCGCTCAGCGGCTCGATGCCGTCGTAGAAGCCGGCAATGGTCACCCGCCCGTCGTCGTCCTTCATCGACGCCAGCAGCCGGGCCAGCATCATCGCCGGATTCGGCGCCCAGTTCCCGTAATGGCCGCTGTGCAGCTCGTGGCTCGCGCCGTACACCGTGATGGTCAGGCTGGTGATGCCGCGAGCGCCGAAGACGATCTGCTGCCGCCGGCTCTGGTGCACCGGCCCATCGCAGATCAGCCACACGTCGCTCGCGAGCAGGCCCTTGTTTTTCGCGATGATCTCGCCCAGGTGCGGCGATCCGGCCTCTTCCTCTCCCTCGAATACGAACTTGATGTTCGATTGCAGCGGAATCCGCGCCGCCTTCAAGCCGTCGAGCGCGGCCGCGATCGCCTCGATCGGCGCCTTGTCGTCGGAGGCCGAGCGCGCGTAGATCCGCCATTCCGGATCGACCGGCCCCGACGCGGGCAGCGCCACGACGTCGCCGCCCTGATCGAGCGGCCGGTTGCGCACCACGGGCTGCCACGGCGGCGTGGCCCATTCTTTGGGATCGAGCGGCTGCCCGTCGTAGTGCGCATAGAAGATGACCGTCCGCGCCGCGCCCGGAGTGGTGATCTCGCCGAACACCACCGGCGGCGCGCCGGGCACTTCGAGCAACCGCGTCCGCACGCCGCGTTTTTCCATGAGGGCCGCCACGGCCGCCGCGTTCTTCCGAATCGCGGTCTCGTCCCGTGCCAGGTTCGGGATGGCGAGCAACTCCAGGAACTCGGCCAGGATCGCGCGCTCGTGCGCCTCCCGCCAGTTCCGCGCCGCAATCGCCGCGGGATTCGCTTGCCCCCATCCCAGGGCCGCGGCCACAAGGCACAAGCCAGTCAGACGCCTCATCGCTCTACGGTAGCAAAGCCGGTCTGGCCAGGCCGCGGGACCGGTGCCGTGGGATAATGTGAGGCGAATATGGCGAGTCTCGAATGGTCGCAATGCCCAGCCGTGGAGAGTGTGCCGGGAAGGCGCAGCGGCGCATGGGTGTTTCGTGGCACCCGGATGCCCGTCGCAACGGTTTTTGAAAATCTGGAAGCGGGTGCCAGCATCGATGAAATCGTCGAACAGTTCCATGTGACGCCGGAACAAATCAAGGCCGTGCTCGAATTTGCCGCTCGCAGCCTCGACGCGCCGCCGGCTGCCGTTCCCGTGTCAACATCGACCGATGCGCATACTCTTTGACCATGGCACCCCCAGCGGCATTGCCCGGCGGCTTGTCGGCCACACTGTTACAGAGGCGAGAGAACTCGGCTGGGACAGGATTTCGAACGGCGACTTACTGGATGCCGCGGAGGCCGCAGGGTTCGATGTGCTGCTTACGACGGATAAGAATATCCGATATCAGCAGAATCTGACGGGCCGCAAGATTTCCATCGTAGTGCTGGGCAACTCGCAATGGCCGGTTGTTCGGTTGCACCTCGACGTCATTGCCGCCACAGTGAACGCTGCCGCGCCTGGCACCCATACCGAGGTGGATATACCCTTCGCGTGAGGCCGCGTCGTGCCGTGAAGAATCCCTCTCACACGATATACTGAGCCTTCCGGAGGGAGGGGAGCCCAAACATGCGGATTCTCAGTGTGGCCCTGATTGCGGCGGCGCCGGCCTTCGCGCAGGCGATTCCCCAAAAAGGAGACTGGCCCGCTTACGGCCGCGATCCCGGCGGCATCCGCTATTCGCCGCTCGACCAGATCAACACCAAGAACGTCACCGGGTTGCAGCGCGCCTGGACATACCACACCGGCGAACGCGGCAGGGCGTTCGAGACCACCCCGATCGTCGCCGGCAACGTCCTGTACTTCTCCACCGAGAACCAGAAGATCGTCGCACTGGACCCCGACACCGGCAAGGAAATCTGGAAGTACGATCCGAAATCCAACGCCCGCGAGCAGCGCGGCGTCTCCTATTGGCCCGGCGACGGACAAACGCCGCCGCGCATTCTGCTCGGCACCGGGGACGGCCGGCTGATCGCCCTGGATGCCAAGACCGGCGTCCCCGCGGCCGGCTTCGGCGACAACGGCATGGTCGACCTGCGGGCCGGCATCACCGACAAGTTTCCGCGGGCCTCTTACGCCATCACCTCGCCCCCGGCCATCTATCGCGATGTGGTCATCGTCGGCCCGGCCACGCAGGAGGGCCCGGCATTCGGGCCGAGCGGCGATCCACGCGCCTACGATGTGCGCTCCGGAAAGCTGCTCTGGCGGTTCCACACCGTGCCCCAACCGGGCGAGCCCGGCAACGACAGTTGGGGTCCCGACGGCTGGAAGGACCGCTCCGGCCCCAGCCAGTGGGGCTCCGCCACCATCGACACCGAACGCGGCATGGTCTTCCTGCCCGTCGGCAATCCGGCGGACAGCTTCTACGGCGCCGATCGCAAGGGAACCAACCTGTACTCCAATTGCGTGGTTGCGCTCGATGCGCTGACCGGCAAGTTGCGCTGGTACTACCAGGTGGTGCATCACGATCTTTTCGATTACGACCTGAGCGCCCCTCCGGCCTTGATCCAGGTCAAGCGCGACGGCAGGACCATCCCCGCCGTGGCGCAGATCACCAAGATGGGCCTGCTGTTCATTCTCGACCGCATGACCGGCAAGCCGGTCTTCGGAGTGGAAGAGCGCCCGGTGCCCAGGAGCGACGTCCCTGGCGAAGAGTCGTGGCCCACCCAGCCGTTTCCGCTCAAGCCGCCTCCCCTGGCGCGCATGAGCATCTCGGAGAAAGACATCACCACCCGCACGCCGGAAGCCCACAAGTTTTGCAGCGAATGGCTGGGCCGGCTCCGGAATCAGGGGCCTTTCACGCCGTTCGGGATGACGCCTTCGCTGCTCATGCCCGGGACCATGGGCGGCGGCAACTGGGGCGGAGTCTCCTTCGATCCGGAACTGGGCTACATCTTCGTCAATACCAGCAGTCTCGGCGGCACTGGCCAAATGGTGGCGGCGGCCCCCGGCGCGCCCATGCGCTATCGCAACGAGGGCGGCTACACCCGCTTTCTCGACGAGGACCAGTATCCGTGCCAGCAGCCGCCCTGGGGAGAGCTGAGCGCCGTCAACGCCAACACCGGCGATATCGCGTGGCGCGTGCCGCTCGGCAGCTATGACGAGGTGGAAGCGCAGGGCCTGAAGAATGCCGGGGCGGCCAACATGGGCGGCTCGATCGCGACCGCCGGCGGTCTGGTCTTTATCGCCGCCACTACGGATTCCAAGTTTCGCGCCTTCGACTCGCGCACCGGCAAAGAACTGTGGGTTACCAGACTCGACGCCACCGGCGACTCGATCCCCATGACCTACCAGGGACGCTCCGGCAAGCAGTTTGTGGTGATCGCCGCGGGCGGCAGCAACCGTTTCCGCATGATCGCCAAGACCGCCGACGAGACTGCCGACGCGCTGATCGCCTTCGCCTTGCCCGATCCGGGCCACCCGCTGCCGGACGCGGGACCTCCATTGCGGGACGCCGGGCCGCCACTGCGGGACGCCGCACCTCCGTTGCCGGACGGCGCGGGAAAGGAAGTGGTCGCCCGCATGTGCGGGAAATGCCACGGTACCGCGGTTTTCGCGAAGCTCCGCATGGGCCGTGTCGGCTGGGAAGACCAGGTGGCCGCCATGGTGGAAAAGGGAGCCGAAGGGACCCCCGACGAGATTCGCACGGTGGTGGACTACCTGGTCCGGAACTTCGGGCGCGATTCCCAGCCGAAACCCTGAAGGCAGTCTATTGGCGCCTTTAACCCGGCCCAGACGCGAACAAGTATTCACCCGGGAACCGTTTCGCGGCTCACGGCTCGGCCCATTACCGTCGCCAAGCCGGCTTGCGGGGAGTCCCGGCCAAATTTCGATCGCTCGGCCCTCCGCCTCCCGGACGTGACAGACCCGCACGGTGATGGCCGTGCCCTGCCCTGCAAAGACCAGGCATGTGCCGGCGGGGGAACTAAGGAACAAGTCTGCTCGCCCCGGTGTCTGAAGAACTGGGGCCGGACTGCGGCAACGCCCCGATTTTCGCAAGTTGATTGCGTTGGTCGCTTCAGCGGCAATGCCGCCGTCTCGGACGAGACGATGAACACTGCGGATTATTATCCCTATCGAACCGCGGCGGCGAGAGATCTCTGCTTCCGCTACCTCGACGGCCTGGCCGCCAGGCTGTGGCCGATTGTGTCGGAAGAGCGAATGGTCCCGACGACGTTCGGTGCGACATTCGTTCGCGTAAGCGGCCCGCCTGCCGCGCCCACGCTCGTCCTGTTGCACGGCGCGGGGGCGACTTCGCTCATGTGGTCGCCGAATATCGAAGCGCTTTCCAGGGAATATCGAACGGTCGCGGTCGACCAGGTCGGAGAGTTTGGCAAGAGCGTTTGCGCCAAGCCGGTCCGGACTCTCCAAGACCTCATCGCGTGGCTGGATGAACTCATCGGGGCATTGGAAACGCGAGAGCGGGTCAGCCTTGTTGGCATGTCGTACGGCGGAGCGTTGGCAGCTCAATATGCATTGCATTTTCCAGAGCGCCTCGAGAAGGTGGTCCTCCTCGCGCCGGGCGCGACCGTTCTGCGGCCCCCGGCCGAGTTTTGGGTGCGCCTCATCGCGCTCGGTATCGCCAGACAAAGGGGCCTGCGAGCGTTTTTTCGGTGGATCTTTGCGGATATGGCGCGAACGGATCCGCAATGGATTGACTCGACGATCGAGCAGTTGTCGCTGAGCATGCGGAGTATCCAGCGGCACAAGGCTCCGATTCCGCCAGTGTTGACCGATACCGAATGGAGAAGTCTGCGGCCCCCCACATTGTTCCTGGCCGGTGAAAACGAAGTCATTTACTCTGCCGAAAAAGCTGTGCGTCGCCTGAAGCGAGTGGCTCCCCAGGTCACGGCTCGGATAATTCCGGGCGCTGGTCACGATTTGACCTTTGCCCAGAGAGCGGCGGTCAATGAAAGAATCCTCGGGTTTCTGAAAGAGGAGCGTGCGCCGTCGAAGGCGCTTGGAGCTTGCGCCGGCTGAAAGTGGCTTTATCCGGTGTGGCATTCCGTCCCGCCATTTACCATTCCGGCCGCACCCCTAGCTTACCCCAGGAGCCAATTTCGGTTGCACACGTGCTAAATTGTTGATTCCCGCTTCGGAGCTTCCGGGGAGCCCCCAATGCGCTCATTGGGCTGTGTGCGCCGATAGTCAAGGAGTGCGATGCCTCCCACAGGCAAACCCGCTGTTTCCTCGGACCAATTCGTGGTCTTGCGCTACGCTGGCGCCGCAATGGCGGCCCTCGCGGCGCTGGGCGTGCGCATGGCGCTCGACCCCATGCTGGGCAGCCAGGCCCCTTATCTCCCATTCATAATCGCCATCATTGTGGCCAGCCGCTATGGCGGGCGCGGGCCGGGCCTGGCGGCGGCGGCGATCAGCACCGTGGCGGTGGATTGGTTCTATCTGCAGCCGCGCGACTCTTTGGCCATCGCGGATCCGAACGCGGCAGCGGCCCTGGCGCTATTTTTCCTGACGGGGGTAATCATCAGCCTTTTCGTGGGCCGATTGCGCCAGTCCCTCCTTTCCGCAGCCCGCGGGGAGCCGGCGCCGCGGCAGACGGGGGAACAGATTAGCCTTTCGCCCGGCTCGGCCATGGCAGGCCGCGCCACCGGCCGCAATCTAAAGCCGCATTACCTGTGGCTGGGCGCCGCGATCCTGCTGCTGGCGATTGAGGCCTTGCTCTTTCTTGGGACCTGGACGCGGTTTGCAGAGCGCGAAAGCCTGTCTGTTCGCGCGCGCGAGGTCCTGGCGAAGATCGAATCCCTGTTCTCCGAGCTGAAGGACGCCGAGACGGGGCAGCGAGGATACCTCCTGACCGGGCAGGATTCGTACCTGGCGCCCTACGACGCCGCCATCCTGGCGATTCCCGGTCAGCTCGAAGACCTGCGCAAACTGGCCCTCGACCCGGGACAGCAAGCGCGGATCGGGACCCTGCGGCCGCTCATTTCCACCAAGATGGCGGAACTGAAGGAGACCATCGACTTGCAGCAGACCGGAGCCGCCGCCGCGGCGCTCCAGGTTCTGTCGAGCCACCGCGGCAAGCAGCTCATGGACCAGATTCGGGATGTGATCGCCGCCATGAGAGCGGCGGAGGCGTCGCTATTGGAAGAGAGGCGCCAGCGTGCCGCCGCTGCCGCCAGAGGCATGGGCTTCGTTATGGCTTCCGGCGCGGGCCTGCTTTTGATCGTGCTTCTGGCCGGCTCGCGGGATATCGACCGCAACCTCACCCGGCGGCAGCAGGCGCAGGAGAAACTGCGCGATAGCGAAGCGCAGTTCCGGACGCTCGCCAACGCCATCCCACAGTTGTGCTGGATGGCGAACGCCGATGGCTGGATTTTCTGGTACAACCAGCGCTGGTATGAATACACCGGCACGACGCCGGAGCAGATGGAGGGCTGGGGCTGGCAGTCGGTGCACGATCCCGAGGCGTTGCCTGGGGTGCTGGAACGCTGGAAGGTTTCGCTCGCCAACGGAGAGCCATTCGACATGGTGTTTCCGCTGCGGGGCGCCGACGGGGCCTTTCGCCCCTTCCTGACCCGGATCATGCCCGTGCGCGGCCAGGATGGCAAAGTTGCCCGATGGTTCGGGACCAATACCGATATCAGCGGGCAGCGCAAAGTCGAGTTGGCGCTGCGCCAGAGCGAAGAGCGCTACCGCAACCTCTTCGAATCCATGGATGAGGGCTTTGCCTCGTGCGAGATGATCTACGACGCGGCCGGCCGGCCCATCGATTTCAGGTACCTGGCCGTCAATCCCGCTTTCGCCAAGGCGTCCGGCCTGTCGGTGGAAAAGATGGCGGGACGAACGGTCAGGGAGGTCATTCCGGGGATCGAGTCATTTTGGATTGAGAGCTACGGCCGCGTCGTCCGGACCGGCGAAAGCCAGCGGATCGCCAATCCGGTGGCTGCGCTTGGCAAGCACTTCGAGGTGTTTGCCTGGCGTTCCGGCCCAGGGCGGTTCGCCGCCGTTTTCAGCGATGTGACCGAGCGCAAGCGGGCCGAGGAGGCGCTGCTCCGCATGAGCGCGATGGTGGAGTCTTCCGATGACGCGATCATCGGCAAGACGCTCGATGGGGTGATCACTACCTGGAATCTCGGGGCCGCGCGGCTGTACGGCTACTCCGCGCCGGAGGTCATTGGCCGGCACATCTCGGCGCTGGTTCCCGCGGACCATCCGGACGAGATAGCCGCGATTCTCCGAAGGCTGGCAAACGGAGAGCGCGTCGAGCAATTCGAGGCCGTTCGCAGGCGCAAAGACGGCAGTCTGGTGGATGTCTCGTTGAAGATTTCTCCGATTGTGGACGCGTCGGGGAATGTGGTGGGGGCTTCCACCATCGCGCGCGACATCACCGGGCGCAAGCGGGCGGAGGAAGAGATTCGCCGGCTCAACGCCGACCTCGAAGACCGCGTGCGCCGGCGCACCGCGCAGCTCGAAGCCGCCAACAAAGAACTGGAAGCGTTTGCCTACTCCGTTTCTCACGATCTGCGGGCGCCCCTGCGCGGCATCGACGGCTGGAGCCTGGCGCTGGTGGAGGATTACGCCAGCCAGCTTGACGAAAGGGCGCACGGCTATGTGGATCGCGTGCGTGCGGAAACGCAGCGCATGGGAATGCTGATCGACGACCTGTTGCAGCTCTCCCGGGTTACCCGCTCGGAGATGGCGACGGGCGCGGTGGACCTCACGTCAATCGCGCAGACGATCGCCACCAGGCTGACCGAAGACAACTCCGGCCGGCGGATCGAATTTATGATCGTCGGCGGCCTCGCGGCAAACGGCGACGCGCGGCTTCTCGAAATCGCGCTGGACAACCTGTTCAGCAATGCCGTCAAGTTCACCGGGCCGCGCACCGAGGCGCGCATCGAGTTCGGCCGGACGGAGCGCGATGGCGAGCGCCCCTTTTATGTGCGCGACAACGGCGTGGGTTTCGACATGGCCTTCGCCGGCACGCTGTTCGGGGCGTTCCAGCGGATGCACAATGCATCTGAATTCCCCGGCTCGGGCATAGGTCTGGCGACCGTGCAGCGCATTATCCGTCGCCACGGCGGGCGTGTTTGGGCGGGCGCCCAGCCCGATCGGGGCGCGACATTCTATTTCACCTTAGGTGGGTCATGAAGAACGATTCCAAGACCATTCTTCTTCTGGTTGAAGACAATCCGAGCGACGTCGCCCTCACCGAGCGGGCGTTCGAGAAAGCGCACATCGCCAACGAAATGGTCGTGGCGCAGGACGGCCAGAAAGCGCTGGATTACCTGTGGGGCGAGGGCGCGTACGCGGCCCGGGACGCCGCGGACCTGCCCGCTCTGGTCCTGCTGGACCTCAAGCTGCCCAAGGTGTCCGGCTTGGACGTGCTGCGGCGAATCCGCGGCGACGCGCGCACCAGGCGCCTGCCGGTGGTGATCCTGACTACGTCCAAGGAGGAGCAGGACGTGGCCGCGGGATACGACCTGGGGGCCAACAGCTATATCCGCAAGCCGGTGGATTTCCGCCAGTTTGCCGCCGCTGTCGAGCAACTCGGGTTATATTGGCTGGTTCTGAACGAGGTGCCGCCGAAAGTAAGGTAGCTCCGTTATGAGCGGGATGTTGCGCGTTTTGCAGATCGAGGATTCGGAAAGCGACGCCGCGCTGATCGTGCGCGCGCTGGAGAAAGCGCGCTACCAGGTGGAGTGCGTACGGGTCGAAGACGCGGCCGGGATGCGCGCGGCGCTGGCGGAGCGGACCTGGGACGTGATCATAGCGGATTACCACCTGCCGCAATTCGACGCGCCGGCGGCCCTGGAGATCCTTCGCGATTCGGGCCGGGACATTCCCTTCATTGTCGTGTCCGCCATTATGGGCGAGGACACGGCGGTCGAAATGCTGAAGTCCGGCGCGCACGACTACCTGCTCAAGGACAGGCTGGCGCGCCTGGGGCCGGCGGTGGAGCGCGAACTGCGCGATGCGGAGAGCCGCCGGGAGCGTAGACGAGCCGAAGAGGCGCTGGCAGCCAGTGAAGCCCGGTTTCGCGCCCTGGTGGAATCGGCGCCGCAGGGTGTCATCGCCGTCGATGAGAAGGGACACATTGCCCTGGTAAACGTCAAGACTGAGGAGATGTTTGGCTACAGGCGCGATGAGCTGTTCGGCCGGCCGTTGGATATCCTCTTGCCGGAGCGGTACCGGGCGGCCCACCTCGAGCATCGGCGGCAATACTTCGCTCACCCCCGCACAAGGCCAATGGGACTGGAGCTCGATCTTTGGGGCCACAGGAGGAACGGAAGCGAATTCCCGCTGGAGATCAGCCTCAGCTTTGTCGAACAAGGTGGAACGCAACTGGCGCTGGCCCTGGTAACGGACATCACCGACCGCAAGAAAGCGGAGGAGCATTTACGCCAGGCTCAGAAACTGGAAAGCATCGGCATGCTGGCCGGCGGCATTGCGCACGATTTCAATAACCTGCTGGTGGGAGTAATTGGCAACGCAAGCCTGGCGCAGGATCTCCTGCCGCCGGGCAGTCCCGCCGGCGAACTCCTGGACGCGGTCGTGAAGACCGGCGAGCAGGCGGCCCATTTGACCAGGCAGATGCTTGCCTATGCGGGCAAGGGCCAGTTCGTCGTTGAACCACTGAATTTGTCGGATCTGCTCCCCGAGATGACCGGTCTCGTTCAACCTTCCATTTCCAAGAAGATTGCGTTGCACCTCGAACTGGATCCCGACCTGCCGCCCATCGAGGCCGATCGCGGCCAGATGCAGCAAGTCTTCATGAACCTGGTTCTGAACGCGGCAGAGGCGATTGGTAGCGATGCGGGCATGATCTCGGTCAAGACGTGCGTTCAGGCCGTGGACGAACCAAGTATCGGGCGCAACCTGGAAACCGGGCTTTCGCCCGGCAGATACGTCCTTCTCGAAGTACGCGACACGGGCTGTGGCATGGACGACGCGACAAGGGACAGGATTTTCGATCCGTTCTTTTCGACAAAGTTCCAGGGTCGCGGACTCGGCTTGGCGGCCGTCGCCGGCATTGTGCGAGGGCACAAGGGAGCGATTAGCGTGAGCAGTGTGCCCGGCAAAGGCGCTTGCTTCACGGTTTTGTTCCCTGCGGCGGAGGGCACCGCTGCGGTTGCGCAGGTTGCAGCCCGGAATGTGACTCTCCAAGGGACCGGCACGATTCTCGTTGTGGACGATGAACAGGCAGTGCGCAACCTGGCGAGAAAGGTCCTGGAACGGTACGGCTACAAGGTTCTCCTCGCGGATGGGGGAACCGCGGCGATCAACACGTTCAAGAGACACCCGGGCGACATCTCACTGGTTATCCTCGATGCGAGCATGCCGGGAATGAGTGGCGCAGAGACCTTTCCGGAACTCCGCAAGGTCCGGCCCGAGGTAAGGATTCTGGTTTCGAGCGGCTACAGCGAGATAGAGACGATGAAAGCCTTCCCAGGGCCACGGGTTACCGGTTTCATCCAGAAGCCCTACACCTCCCGCGGGCTCGCGGAGAAGGTAAGGTCCGCAATGACATGATGCCGCGAGTTCGCTCCGGCGGCCGGGTCCGTCCGCTGAAGCGCTTGCCGGCGCTTTCCGAATTGCCGGGACACAATCCTGCCCAACTTGCCAGGTGGCGCGCATCCGGAAACTGGCTCATATCCGTCCCGATCTCAGCCAGCATCGTGTATGCCATACGTTGGCCGCCCTCGAAGCCCTCCACCGGCTCCGTTCCGCCCGCTTCCAGCCCGCTCCCCAACCCGAAGCCCCGGCCGAACCGGAACCTGCCCCCGAACCCATTTCCATAAGTCCTTCAGTTCCAACCAAAATTGGGTTCGTTCCTTCAGAATCCCCGGCACCCGAAGTCCCCGGCGTTCCCGCCGAGCCGTTGCCCGCGGCCCGCTTGGGAGTGAGATTTCCCCAGGTGGTTGTGCCGTTGGGCGGTGACAGGGTGACAGCGAATTCTCGCGGCGTTTTGTCATCTTGGGTCCGGCCGCGGATCTGGGCAGAACCGCCCAAGGTGTCCGGCTCACCGGCTCCCGGTCAGCGGGAGGATTTCGCCGTTCAGGGTGTTCAGGCTGTTGACGATACGATCGGCCTCGACGTTGACGAGAGCATATCGTTGAATGCTGGAATCGCCCGATTCGATAAGAGTGTGGTGGTCTTCGCGGAGATCCGGAAAGTCGGACGCGGCGATCGCGGCGCCCCGGAGACCGGCGGCAAGGTAGTACAAAGTGACGTCCACATCATTCGAAAAACTCCGGAAGGCATCGCGAGCCGGCACGGGACGGCTGGTGAGCAGGCCGGCCTCGAGCGACATGACGGCGTGGATGAAGCGATGCGAGTCGGCGAGGATCCGGTCGAACGCGGCAATGCGATCGGCGGAGTTGCCAGGCTCGGCGCGCATTCTGGCGACCGAAGCCTCGAGGCCGGAGCGGGCGATTCGCGCCCCCAGGCGGGTGCGGTCGAGTTCCGCTCCCGTGTCGCCTTCCTGTTTCAGGTAGCCATCGCGGACGGCCTGAAAGTAGGCGCGATACGAATCGAGCATGCGGGCCAGGGCTTCCGGCACCTGCGTCCGCTCCCAGGTGGGCCAGAGGCGATAAGCCAGCAAGGCGATGACGCCGCCGGCGAGCGTGTTCAGCCCTCGGGACAGGATCACATCGGAGGGAGAGACGCCCACCACCGCGAACAGGAACACCACAAGCGCGGTCACCGCGATCGCCAGAATGCCGTAGTTGGCCGGTCCATAGGCGCGCAGCACAAACGCAAACAGGGCGATGAACGCGATTTGCAGGCCGGGCGGCGGATTCAGGAAATGAAACAGCGCCGTGGCCACGATCAGGCCGGCGAGCGTTCCGAGGAGGCGCTGCAATCCGCGGCTGAAGGTGGTCGTGAAGTCCGGTTTCAAAACCAGCGCGATGGTCATCGGCACCCAGTAGGGACGATGCCAGTCGAGGCCGCGAGCCAGGATTTCGCCGACCGCGATGCACACGGCCAGGCGCACGGCATGCCGAAACATCGCCGCTTCCAGACGGAGGTTGGCAGCCAATACGGAGCGCGTGCCCGCGAGCTGGAGCTTCCACGGGTGCGCGGCTTCGCGCCGCTCGAACTCCGCCAGGCCGCGGCCGGTGGTGTGGGCCGAGATTTCCAGCACGGTGCGGAGCTGCCCGGCGAGCGCGTCCACCTGGGAGCGGGCATCGGCGAACATGGTCACGGCTGCCGTCGAACAGGCGCGGCACGCCTGGCGGAACTTTTCGGCGAGCCGGGCCATCTGGCGCACCAATTCAGGCTGCGGATCGGCGGCGTTTCCCAGGCGGAGCGACTCGCCCACGTGTTCAAGCGCTTGCGATGTCAAGAGGGCGCACTGGTCCAATATGGCGGTTTCCGCTTCCGTTCCGGTCTCCCGGCCGATGCGGACGCGCAGCCGGGCCAGCGTGAGCAGAGCCAGGCGAATGCGCTCGGCCTGGCTCAGCAACGCAAGGTAGCGCTCGCTTTCGATCGAATCGCGGGCGTCGAGCGCGGCGAGCGCCTGCTGCGCTTCGGTGCTTTCGCGGCTGGCCGGAGGAGCCTCGGTTGCCGGCGAGGCCGCGGCGGCGGCCCGAGCCAGTTCCAGGTACAGGGCCGACAAGGCGCGGCGCTCCGGCGTCTTGCGCCGCAGAGGCCAGAAAGCGATAGCCAGCGCCGTCTGGAACAGGCCGCCACCCAGCGCGAGCATTCCGGAAGTGAGCGCCTGCCGCGAAGACAAAGACTGGGCCGAAAACACGATCAGCGTGACCAGCGTGATCGCTCCGATGTCCGCTTCGGTGGGCCCGGCCGCCACCATCATACCCGCTGCAAAGGCGCCGGCGGCCAGGATCGCGGAGATTCCGAATGTGCCGCCCGCGATGCCTCCTGCCACCACCGCCAGCGAGCAAAATGCGCTGGCGGCGATCATGCGGCGCGCGCGGCGCACGTACGCGTCGGTGCCGTCGGCGACTGCCACGTTGAGTGCGCCGATGCCGGCGATCATGCCGCCCGCGGCATGACCCATAACCGCTCCGGTGACGACCGGCAGCACGATCCCGATGGTATGGCGCAGTCCCATCCAGGGGCGCACTTTTCCGGCCTCGAAGCGCATGACGGCATGCCACAGGGCCGCCCGCGGAGCAGGTAGGGCAGACTGCATTTCTATATCAGGATAAGCCGGCGGCGCCGCCGGATCGGATTGTCAGAGCACCGGGCGATGCCGGTTTCCTTGAAACCCCCGCGCGGCCGGTGGTAAACCTTACGGAGCTGAAGGGCCTGTACGATTTCACGCTGGAATGGGCTACGCGGCGCGGCGGGCCCAGAGCCGCGGGCCCCTCACCAGATCCCCACGGCTTTCCACCACAGCCCGCCGATGCCCATCCAGATGAGCAGGTCCACCAGCGAGATCAGGAAACCGATGCGCCACCAGTCTCCCTGGCGAACGTAGCCCGCTTCGAAAAACACGGGAGCGGAGCCGGTGCCGTAGTGCGTCATGGCGGCATTCAGGCTGGAAAAATAGGCCAGCGGCAGGGCCGCAACCAGCGGCGGAACGCCGCTTGCCAGGGCCGTGGCCAGAAATGCCGGATAGAGCGCGGTCACCTGCGCCGTCATGCTGGCAAAGCTGTAGTGGATGTACAGGTACGCCACCACTAGCAACAGCAGGGCCGGCGGCCACGGCAGGCCGCCCAGCGCGGCCAGCAGCTTCCCGGAGAGAATCTTGATCACGCCGCTCTCATTCAGCGCGTCCGACATCATGATCAGCGGCGCAAACCAGACGAGCGCGTCCCAGGCGCGGTGCTCCGCCAGCAGGTCCTCCCAGCGCAGAACCCTGGTCACCAGGACCGCCGAGATGCCGGCCAGCGCGACAAACGTGTTGGCGATGCCGTGCCACGGAGAGGTCACCCACCCGGCCATCACCCCGATCAGGATGGCGAACAGCCACTTTTCATTGCGGCTGAGCGGGCCCATGCGGCTCAGCTCGCGATGCGCCAGCGCGCGCGCGGCGGCGGTCTCGCGGACCTCCGGCGCCACCCAACGGTATAACAGCCAGGGCACCGCGGCCAGCGTGAGCAGGCCGGGAACCGCGGAGCCGGAGATCCATCGCAGCCAGGTCAGCTCCACGTGGCCGACGCTGCGCGCGAATTCGGCGATCAGCGGGTTGGCGGCCATGCTGGTGAGGAACATGGCCGAGGCGATGACGTTGGTGTGAAAGGAAGCGAGCATCAGGAACGAGCCGATGCGCTTCGCCGTGGGACCGGGCTCGGAGCCGAACGCCGACGAGACGGCGGAGGCGATGGGGAAGACCAGGGCGCCGCCGCGCGCCGTGTCCGAGGGAATGAAGGGGGCCAGCACCAGGTCCGCCGCCGCGATGGACCACGCCAGGCTGAGCGGCGTGCGGGCGAAGCGCTGGATGATCAGGCAGGCCACTCGCATGCCGAATCCGGTGGCGGTGACGGCGCGGGAAAAGAGGAAGGCCGTGAAGATCAGCCAGACCGTCAGGTTGCTGAAGCCCGAGAGGACCTTGGCCGGCGAAAGCGTGCCGGTGAGGGCCAGCAAGGTCATGGCGGTCAGCACGCTGGCTCCCATGGGCATGGGTTGCGCCACCAGCGCGACGATGGTGCCGGCGAAGATGCCGAGAAGCCGGCCCTGAGCCGGGCTCAATCCGGGCAGCGAGAAAAAGTAAAGCGCGGCGGCGGGCGCCAGGACCACCGTCCAGCGCCACCAGCCGTGAATCCGGGGCATGCCTGTAGGATGCCAGAGTCAATCGGAAAGCAGTAGGGGATTCTTGGCGCGAGATTCTCCGCCGGAAAACTCGCGCAACCCCCGAAGCGCGCCGATAAGTGGAGATGTGAGGTCCTGACCTTTCAGAGGTGAAGCGTGTGCCGGGAAAATGACGTTATCGAGCGGGCCGGTCTGGTTGCGGCCGTGGAGCAGGCCGCGAACGGCGTGGTGATCACGGACACCAGCGGGAAAATCCAGTATGTAAATCCGGCGTTCACCGCGATGACGGGATACACCAGCGCGGAGGCTGTGGGGCAATACCCGCGCATCCTCAGTTCGGGACGCCACTCCGCGGCGTTTTACCAGGAGCTGTGGAACACCATTCGTTCGGGGCGGGTCTGGCACGGCGAGCTGATCAACCGGCGCAAGGATGGAACCTTCTATAACGAGGAGATGAGCATCACGCCCGTGAGGGGCCCGGATGGAGAAATCGTCAGCTACATCGCGATCAAGCAGGACGTGACCGGGCGGCGGGCGGCCGAGGAAGCGCGGCGGTTCCTGGCCGCGATCGTGGAAAGTTCCGAGGACGCCATCCTCGCCAGCACACCCGCGGGTATCATCCTCACCTGGAACCGCGGCGCGGAAGCGCTTCTGGGCTACACCGCCGAAGAAGCGATCGGGAAGCACCTGTCCATGCTGATGGCGCCGGGGCGGCTGCCCGGGCTCGCGTATTGCACCGAACAGATGTCGCTTGGCCTCACCGTCTCCCAACACGAGGGTGTGTGCCTGCGCAAGGACGGACGGAAGCTTCACGTATCCGTTGCCGGATCGCCGATCCTGAACCCTGCCGGCGAAGTGGTGGCCATGTCGGCCATTCTGCGCGATATCTCGGAGCGCCGGGAGGCCGAGCAAGCCCGGGCTTTGCTGGCTTCGATCGTGGAATTCTCGGACGACGCGATTCACGCCGTAACGCTGGATGGGACCATCGCCAGTTGGAACCGGGGCGCCGAAGCGCTGTTCGGTTACTCGAGCCAGGAAATCGTCGGACAGAGCATTGCCATTCTCGCTCCGCCGGGCCGCAGCGACGAAGTGCGCCAGTGTCTCCAGGCCGTCGCGCAGGGACGCACCATCAGCCCCTTCGATACGGCTCTCCACGGGAAAGATGGAAGCGGGATCGATGTCTCGCTCTCGATCTCCCCGATCCGTAATCCGGCCGGAGAGGTGGTGGGCGCTGCCGGCATCGCCCGCGACATTGGCAAGCGCTTGCGGGCCGAGTGGAAGCTTCGGGAAAACGAAAAGCAATTCCGCGAGGTCTTCGAGCACGCGCCGTTCGGCATGTCCGTGAGCGCCCTGGACGCGAGCATCATCCAGGCGAATGCGACGTTTTGCCGGATGCTGGGATATTCCGAACAGGAACTGCGTGCCATCTCCTGGGTGGAACTGACCCACCCCGGCGACGAGGAGCCTTTCCTGCGGAAGATGGAGCAGTGGATGAAGGAACCGGGCGGATTCCTGGAGGCGGAAAAACGCTACATTCACCGCAGTGGAAATACGGTGTGGGCGCGTGTGCGGATGTCGCTGGTGCGAAGCAGCGGCGGGCGCCCGCTCTATTTTGTGGTCCACGTGGAGGACATCACGGAGCGCAAGCGGACGGAGGAAGCGCTGCGCGAGAGCGAAGAGCGCTTCCGGATCATGGCCGACAGTTGCCCGGCGGCGATGTGGGTGACCAACGCGGAGGGCGGGATTCAGTTCATCAACCGGGCATTCCGGGAACTGTGCGGGGTGACCTTCGAACAGGTGGAAGGAAGCAAGTGGGTGTCGGTGATTCACCCGGACGATCAGCCGGAGTATGTCGCGGCATTCCTCCGCGCGGTGCGGGAACAGACGCCGTTCCAGCGCGAAGCGCGCGCCCGGCGTGCCGATGGCGAGTGGCGTTGGATCGAAACGTACGCCGAGCCGCGCTTCTCCCCGGGCGGGGAGTACCTGGGGCACGCCGGCATCAGTCCGGACCTGACGGAGCGCAAGCAAGCCGAGCAGGCTTTGCAGAGCAGCGAGGAAAAGTTTCGCCAGTTGGCGGAAAACATCCGGGAAGTGTTTTGGATGATGGACCCGGCAGCGCGCGAGACCCTTTATGTCAGCCCTGCGTACGAGCAGGTTTGGGGCAGGACCTGCGACAGCGTCTACCGGAACACGGCGTCCTGGACGGACTCGATCCACCCGGATGACCTGGAACGGGCCCGTCAATTGTTTGCGGCGGAAATGAAGGGCGACCCTGGCGATTTGGAGTACCGCATACGAACGCCCGACGGACAGGAGAAATGGATCCGAAACCGTGCTTTTCCCATCCGCGACCAAGCCGGGCATGTAATCCGGGTTGTGGGGATCGCGGAGGAGATTACCGAGCGGAAGCGCTACGAGGCGGAGCTGATTCGCGCGCGGGAGGGCGCGGATGCGGCCAATCTCGCCAAGAGCCGTTTTCTGGCCAACATGAGCCACGAAATCCGCACGCCGATGAACGGCGTCCTGGGCATGGTTCAACTGCTTTTGGAAACAGACCTCACTCCCGAGCAACTGGATTACGCCAACGTGGCTCAGGCCAGCGGGCGGGCCCTGCTGGCCCTCATCGACGACATCCTGGATCTTTCCAAGATCGAGGCCCGGAAGATCACCCTGGAAAAACTGGGCTTCGACCTGCGCCGCACGGTAGAGGATGTCGTGCAGCTTCTGCGCGTACAGGCGAGCGCGAAGGGGCTCCGCATCCATTGGCGCGTGTCGGAGGAAATTCCGCCGCTCCTCGGCGGCGATGCCCACCGCCTGCGCCAGGTATTGACCAATCTCTGCGGCAATGCCATCAAGTTCACCGAGCGGGGAGAGGTGGCGCTGGACGCGGCACTCGAGAGCCAGGGGGACGGCACGGCAACGGTTCGTTTCACCGTCACCGACACGGGAATCGGGATCCGGCCGGACCTGGCCGCGGCGCTGTTCACGCCCTTCACCCAGGCGGACGCCTCCACGACACGCCGGTACGGCGGCACGGGGCTCGGGCTGGCGATCTGCAAGCAGCTTGTAAAGATGATGGGAGGAACCATCGGCGTCGACAGCCGGGAAGGCCTCGGTTCCACCTTCTGGTTCACCGTGGTCCTGGAACTGGCGCCGGCTGGCCGGCAGCTGCCTGCGAGCGAACGCGGAGATGGGCGCTTGGGTGCGCGGCGCGGGACGGCGCTGAACGGGCGGACGGCGCGAATCCTGGTGGCCGAGGACAACTCCACCAACCGAGAAGTAGCTCTGGCGCAACTGGAGAAGCTGGGATACCAGGCCAGCGCCGTCGCCAATGGCGCCGAGGCCGTCGAAGCGGTCGAGCGCGGAGGCTACGACCTGGTGTTAATGGACTGCGCGATGCCGGTGATGGACGGCTTCGAATCGACCCGCCGCATCCGCAGATCGAGTCATCCGGACATTCCGATCGTCGCCGTTACGGCCGACGCGATGCCGACCGACCGGGATCGATGCCTGGGTGAGGGGATGAACGATTATGTTGCCAAACCGGTGGAACTGCGGCGGCTGGCGGATGTGCTTGCCAGGTTGCTGCCCGCATCGGGCGGCGGCGACCCGGCGCCAGCGTCCGGGCAGGCCGCCGGAGAGCCGGCGGGGGCCATTTTCAATGTGGAGGCCCTGCTGCGGCGGCTGATGGGAGACCGGCAACTGGCAGGCGCCGTGCTCCGGGGATTCCTCCACGATGTCCCTTCCCAGTTGAACAATTTGCGCGCGCGGCTCGGCGAGGCGGATGGCCCCGGCGCCCGGTCGCAGGCGCACGCGCTGAAGGGAGCGGCGGCCACGGTTGCGGCGGAAGGCCTGCACGCGATCGCGCTGGCGATAGAGCGGGCCGGAACCGCCGGGCAGTTGGATCAATGCGGCGACCTTCTGCCCCGCGCGGTCGAGGAATTCGAGCGGTTCAAGAGCACTCTGGAGCGGGCCGGGTGGGTATGAGCCCAAATCACAACATTGGTTCCAAGGAGACGAACGATGATCGATCTTGACGACGAGCTGACCGAACAGTTTCTGGCCGAGTGCCGCGAGCACCTGGACACCATGGAGACGAACCTGCGCGCCATCTTGAATGGCGGATCGGAGATGGCCGGGGAACTGGCAAGCCGCGCCTTTCGGGCCGCGCATTCCTTCAGAGGAGCGGGTCTTTTTGGCCTGGTGAAGATCCGCGAGCTGGCACAGCGGATGGAAGACGTGCTGGGGCTGATCCGCTCCAATGAGATGATCCCCACGCCGCACCGGGTCCGCGTTCTGCTGCGTGCCAACGAGACGCTGCACCAACTGATTCGGAACCCCGGTGCGAGCAACCAGGCCGATATCGGCGAAATCGTGGCCTCACTGGCCAGGCTGTGCGCGGACCACCAGGCCTGCTCCGCGGCGCGCGATCCTTCCGCAGCCGGCCAGCCGCACCAGGACAGCAGGTGGCTGCGGGTGCTTCTGGTGGAAGACGACTTCGCCAGCCGGCTTTTGCTGCAAGCCTTCTTTTCCCGCTACGGAGACTGTCACATCGCCGTCAACGGCAGGGAAGCGGTGGAGGCGTTTCGCTCCGCCTTGGAGGAAGGGCAGAAATACGATCTGATCTCGATGGACATCATGATGCCGGAAATGGACGGCCGCGAGGCGCTTCGGAAAATCCGGGCTCTGGAGGCGGCGCAGGGTATTCTCCCGGCCTCCGGCGCGAAGATCATCATGACGACGGCGGTGGACGACATGCAGGAAGTGTTCCGATGCTTCCAGGAGCTTTGCGACGCATACCTCCTGAAGCCCATAGATCTGGCCAAACTGCTCGGCCACATGAAGTCCTATCAACTGGTCCCGTAGGGCGGGCCAGGCGATAAGCCGGCTGCCCGGCGGAACCACGCGGGCGGTGGGCGCGGCAGCGAAAGGGGTGAGAACAGGATAGCGCCAAATTATGTACAGTAATAGCGAGGTACCCGACATGGCAACTTCCAGAAGGCGCTTTATCGGCGCGGCCGCCGGCGCGGGGCTGGCCGCCGAGATGGCGGCGCAGCCGCAGCAGAGCGTTTCGCCCAACGATCGCGTGCGGATTGCGCTGATCGGCAACGGGATCCAGGGCAACGGCGATTGCCGCACCTCGCTGGCCGCCGGCGCGGAACTGGCCGCGGTGTGCGATGTTTACCAGGGGCGCCTGACACGCGCCAAGGAGGGCTGGGGCGATCGCATTTTCACCACCCGCGATTACCGCGAGGTCCTGGCGCGGCCGGACGTGGACGCCGTGATTATCGCGGTGCCCGACCACTGGCACAGAAAAATCGCCGTCGACGCCATGAACGCCGGCAAGGATGTGTACTGCGAAAAGCCCATGGTGCAACTGCTCGAAGACGGCAAGGAAGTCATCGAGACCGAGAAGCGCACGGGACGGATTTTGCAGGTGGGGAGCCAGCGCGTCAGCTCGGTGGTCTACCAGAAGGCCAAGGATCTGCTGGAAGGCGGGGCCATCGGCGAGCTGAACCTGGTGGAGGCGTGGGTGGATCGCAACTCGGCGATCGGGGCCTGGCAGTACTCCATACCGCCGGACGCGTCGGCTTCCACGATCGACTGGGACCGCTTTCTGGGCCGCGCGCCCAAAGTGCCGTTCGAGCCCGTGCGCCTTTTCCGCTGGCGCAATTACCGCGATTACGGCACCGGCGTGGGCGGCGACCTGTTCGTTCATCTCTTTTCCGGCATGCATTTCATCCTGGGCGCGATCGGTCCTACGCGCGTGTTCACCACCGGCGGGCTGCGGTTCTGGAAGGACGGGCGCGACGTGCCCGACGTGATGCTGGGGTTGTACGACTATCCCGCGCGCGGCAAATTCCCGGCCTTCAACCTGGCGCTGCGGGTGGATTTCAAAGACGGCGCCACCGAAACACAGGGGTTCCGGTTCATCGGCAGCGAGGGAATCCTGACCATCGGAAACGGCGTGACGGTTTCCAAACAACCGGCGGAGGCCGAGCCCGGCCAGACCGCCGACACCTTCTCGAAGGCCATGCAGGACCAGTTCATGCGGGAGTATCGCGCCAAATATCCGGTGCAGCGCGCCACCGCGGATGCCATGCGGCCCAGGGGAGACGAGACCTACATGCCGCCGCCCGGCTACAGCGACTGGCTGGATCATCACCGCAATTTCCTCAACGCCGTCAAGACGCGCAAGCCGGTAATTGAGGATGCGGTGTTCGGTTTCCGCGCCGCCGGACCGGCGCTGCTCTCCAACGTCAGCTACTTCGAGCGGAAGGTGTGCGAGTGGGATCCCGAAGCCATGGCGCTGAAAAGTTGAAGTGGCGCGGGCGGGGCGCCTTACCGGTCCGCCTGTGTGGGTTGGTGGCGCTCGCCGCGCTGCTGGCCGCGCAGACGGAGCGCCCGCGCGCCCGCGACCTCGGGCTCGCCCCGGGAGTCTTTTCGCCGGGCGCGCTCAACGCCATCACCGACGTGGCCGGCGTCCGGGTGGGCCACGTGACCTTGATCGAGGGCGATGAGATCCGCACGGGAGTCACGGCGGTGGTGCCCATCGAAGGAAATCTCTTCCAGCAAAAAGTGCCCGGCGCGGTTTTCGTCGGCAACGCATTTGGCAAACTCGCGGGGTCCACGCAGGTGGAAGAGCTGGGCACCATCGAGACGCCCGTCGTCCTGACCAACACGTTGAATGTGGGGACCGCGATGGAAGGGGTCGTCGCGTACACGCTGGCGCAGCCGGGAAACGAAAGGGTCGTGTCGGTGAACGCCGTGGTGGGCGAGACCAATGACGGCGGGCTGAACGACATCCGCGGCATGCACGTGCGCCGCGAACACGTCGTGGAGGCGATTCGCGGCGCTAAAGGCGGACCGGTGGCGGAGGGCAGCGTGGGCGCGGGCACGGGAACGGTGTGCTACGGCTGGAAGGGCGGAATCGGCACGTCCTCGCGGGTCGCGGGCGCGCCATACGGCGGCTACACCGTGGGAGTGCTGGTGCAGACGAATTTCGGAGGCGTGCTGACCATGGGCGGCGCGCCGGTGGGCCGCGAGCTGGGCAAGTATCCGTACGCCTCGCCGGGAGACGGTTCCTGCATGATCGTGGTGGCCACCGACGCGCCCCTGACGGCGAAGGACCTCAAACGGCTGGCGGCGCGCGCGGTTTTCGGCCTGGCGCGCACGGGCTCGTCGTACAGCAATGGGAGCGGCGACTACGCCATCGCGTTTTCCACGGCCCCATCGGCGCGCATCCGGGGTGGCGCCGGACGGTACGAGGCGCTGAGCACCGACGCCGTGTCTCCTCTCTTCGAAATGGTGCTGGAGGCCACAGAAGAGGCGGTTTACAATTCGCTTCTGCGCGCCACCCCGATCCGATCCCGGAGCGGCAGCGCGGAGGCCATTCCCATCGACCGGGTGAAGCAGATCCTGGCCCGCTACGGGATCGCCCGGTAGGACCGCGGCGCCGGATTGTGCCCATATCGTCAATATCGGCTGTGAAAACCTGAAACGAATTGACATTCAGGCCTTCTTATGCTATAAACAGCCCAGGTCTGAGCTGGCATTCAGTCAGGCCAGATTGGGGGCGAGGCGGAGGCTCAGGTCGGTGCCCGCCGTTCGCAGGGCTAAGGGCCAAAAGGCCCGGCAGGGTCTGTGGGGCAATCTCCGATCTCTCTCGACGGCAAACGTTAAGCCACGGGGACACGGCGTGTGCCAGGTGAATCACCATGTCCGTTGCCCTCTTCGAAAAATGCAGGTTTCAAGTGCCCGCACGATCATAGTGCGGTGGGCCACAGGTGCGTAGCAGTTGCGGCGCCGGAAAGGTGGTATCGCGTGAGTTCCATTCCATTTGTGCATCGGAAAACGCCGATCAGGTGTTTTTTGCTTGTATTGAAGGCCATAATCGTTCTCGTGGCCGTCACTGGGCTGTTCGCTCAGGAGTACCGCGGCACGTTGCTGGGCAGTGTGCTGGACATGAGCGGTTCTCGGGTTCCAGACGCGCGGGTGACCGCGACCAATACCGCCACCAATGTCCGTTCCACGACGCAAACCAACGCCAACGGCGACTACACGCTCCCATACCTCCAGCCGGGGGAGTACGAGTTGCGTGTGGAGGCGAAGAGTTTTAAGTCCTACCAACGGGGCCCGATCGAACTTCGTATTGATGCGAGCCTGCGAGTCGACGTGCAACTCGAAATCGGCACCGTAACCGAGACAGTCGTAGTGACTGCGCCGGTGCCGTTGCTGGACACGGCGAGCGCCTCGGCGGGGCAGGTGGTCGACAAAGTGGGAATTGAGGAACTGCCGTTTGCGAAGGGGGTTCCCTATCACTTGATCGATATGTCTCCAGGCGTGACCCTCAGAACCGGCGCCATTGAAGAGAACCCATATGACTTCTCAATATCGAACTTTGCGGTGGCTGGTTCTACGGACAGCAGCGCCGTCTCCATTGACGGCGTGATTACTGGAGGAATTATGGGGGCGGGTAGCTTCCCGCCCTCCTTCAGCCCTCCGCAGGAGTCCGTGGAGGAATTTCGCGTGCAGACAACAACCTTCGATGCCACGCAGGGATTCACCACCGCGTCGAACCTGAATCTTAGCATCAAGTCCGGGACCAACGCTCCGCACGGCGCACTTTACTACCAATTCACGAGGCCCTGGCTGGCTGCGAATGAGTACTTTGAAATGGTGCATGGGATTCCCAAAGCGGATGCGGCGCCGTGGTACTGGCGCCTGGGTGGCGCTGTTGGCGGCCCGGTGTTCATACCCAAAGTGTACAACGGAAAGAATCGGACCTTCTTTTTCGCAAGTGGCGAGAGGCTTAGACTACACCAGATCTATGGCAGGACCTACACGGTTCCGACGCCTGGCGAGCGGACCGGGGATTTCTCCGCCCTATTGAGCGTAGGCAGCCAATATCAGATCTACGATCCGGCCACCAGGGTCACCGCGCCAGGCGGCAGGTACCTTGAAAATCCTTTCCCTGGGAATATCCTCCCGGCATCGCGCATCAGCCCCATCGCTTCCAGCCTGCTCAAGTTCTGGCCGGCGCAGGACGCGATTACTCCGACCGGCGTTAACAATTACCCGTCTCCGTCGGATGGCAAATTGGAGTGGTATTGGGCGGGCGTTGTGCGCATCGATCACAACGTCAGCGACCGTCAGCGGATATTCTTCTCCTTCCATCACTACCACCGCAACAACCAGGATGCTCCATGTTTCCAGGCAGCGCAAAATTCGGCAGGCTGTGGACTGTCGTGGGTGGTCAACCCGATTGGTGGCGCTTTCGACGACGTGTACACCTTCAGCCCGAGTTTTATCATGGATTTTCGCGTCGGGTTTGAACGCTATCCCCGCATCGTCGACTTCTTGCCGTGGAATCAAGCAGGGTCGTGGAGTTATGCCTCTATCGGCATGCCGGCCGTTCTGGACTCTTACACCCCTGTGGACATACGCCGTATGCCCGCATTCAGCCCCGCGGGTTACACGGGAATACCAAATTACTCGGGCCTCACGTGGTATTCATCCGATATCCCTTCGGTTTCGCTCAACTTCACAAAAACCTTCGGGTCCCACACCTTCAGGTTCGGCTGGGAGGGCCGGCAGTACGAGGAATACATCAACGCCCCTGGGGTGGCGACGACTGGCTCTTTCACCTTCGGCACCACTTATACGCAAGGGCCGAACGATAATTCGCCGGCTTCGCCGATCGGGCAGGGGCTGGCCCAAATGCTGCTGGGGCAGCCCACGGCCGGCGAAATTGATCGGAATCCGAGTTCCGCGGACAAGTCGCAATCCTGGGGCGCCTATTTCCAGGAGGACTGGCGCGTCACTCCGCATCTGACTCTGAACCTCGGTTTGCGTTACGAGTACCAGGGTCCGACCGTGGAGCGTTACAACCGCAGCGTCACGGGCTTCAACTCCCAAGCGCCGCTTCCGATTGCGGCGCAGGTCCAGGCGAACTACTTATCGAACCCCACGCCCGAAGTGAGCCAGCTCCCCGTGCAAGGCGGCCTCTTATTCGCCGGCGTTAACGGTCAGTCATCGGCGGAGTGGCCAGGCGACCACACCCGCTTCATGCCCCGGTTCGGGCTCGCCTACACCTTGAATTCCAAGACGGTATTTCGCGGCGGGTATGGAATCTTCACTGGTGTTGGCGGGATTTCGTTCGCAACCTCGAATCAAGAGGGTTTTAGTCTGCAGAACTTCATGGTCCCCACGCTGGATAATGGCCTGAGTTTCATCGCCAATCTGGCCAACCCGTTTCCGAGCGGTATTACAATGACTCCGCCGGGCGCCGCACTGGGGGCCATGACTTATGCCGGCAAGAGCGTCAGCTTCTTCAATCAGAGTATCGTACCCCCTTACATCCAGAGATGGCAGATGGGCGTGCAGCGCGAGTTGCCGGGGCGCGTTCTGCTGGATGTCTCCTATGCGGGCAACCACGGCCTCAAGCTGTACACCACTCGTAACCTCGACGCCCTGCCGGACAGGTACTTGAGCACTTCCCCGGTCCGCGACCAAACCACCATCAATTACCTCACCGCCAACTTGCCTAATCCGTTTTACCCGCTGCTGCCAGGAACGAGCCTGTCGGGCACTACGGTTGCCAGGTCGCAACTGCTCCTGCCCTACCCGCAGTTCACCGGCGTCAGCATGAGCACGAACCAGGGATATGATTGGTACGACGCATTGCAGGTGCGCATCGAAAGACGGATGTCCAATGGATTGACGGTGCACGCTAACTATACCTGGTCGAAGTGGATGGCGGCGACGACCTATCTGAATGCCGGCGATGCGAGCCCCGTTTACCAGCCCTCATCGCTCGACTTCCCGCACAGCGGCACCGTCAGCGCTATTTACGAGATCCCCCTCGGAGACGGGCGCAAGTTCCTGGCCCACAGTTCCAGATTGATCAATTTCATCTTTGGAAGATGGCAGCTTGAAGGACTGTTCCATTATCAATCGGGTCAGGCGCTCGGTTTCGGGAATGCCCTCCTCACTGGTAGTCCCATCGTACTGCCCTCCGCGCAGAGAAGTATCAACCAGTGGTTCAACACGAAGGCGTTCGTGACCGCCAGCGCGTCGCAGCTCGCTAATAACCTGGTAACGTTGCACTCCTTATTCAGTAACATCAGGAGTGATTGTCTCAAGCAGGCGGACCTTTCAGCTATGAAAAAGTTCACCCTGCACGAGAGGTTTTACTTCGAATTGCGGGCGGAGTTCCTCAATGCATTCAACAATGTGTTTTTGGGCGCCCCCAACACGTCTCCGACCAGCTCCGCCTTTGGCACGGTTACTTCGGACAACGGCGCTCCCCGAAACGCGAACCTGGGCTTGCGAGTGAGGTGGTGAGGTTTTGACGGAGACGGGAAGCGCCTGACAGATCCCGAGAAAAGGAGGCTGGCGTCATGCTGAAACACAATGTCCCGGGTCGCCGGGATTTTCTGAGAACAGCTGGCGTGGCTGCGATGGTGAGCGCCGTGCCGGGCGAGGCGTCGCCTGTGCCGCAGGCCATTCGGACCAGCGAACGGCCGGTTGCGGCCGTGATCGGCCTGGGCGGCCGGGGCCAGGGCCTGGCGGAATGGCAGACGCCCCCGTTCGCCGATGTCGTCGCGATCTGTGATGTGGATCTCCGGAAGACCGGTAAGGTCGCTCAAACCTTGGCCGCGAAAACCGGCCGCAAGGTAGAGATCGAGCAGGATTACCGGCGGCTGCTCGACCGTAAAGACATCCAGGTGATCGTAAACGCCACCTGCGACCACTGGCACACCAAGATCACCATAGATGCGTGCCGCGCAGGCAAGGACGTCTATTGTGAGAAGCCGGTCACTTTGACCATCGACGAAGGGAAGATCCTGCGGAAGGTGGTGGCTGAGACCGGCCGGATCGTCCAGGTCGGGACGCAGCAGCGTAGCGGGCTTCAGTTTCAGATCGCCTGTAATCTTATCCGGAACGGGCGTATCGGCAAACTGAAGCAGATCGGAGTCATCGTTCCCGGGGGCGCTTTCCAGCAAAGCCGCCCCTGTGTGGCCGAAGCGGTTCCGAGCGAACTGAATTGGGACATGTGGCTCGGCCAGGCGCCGGCCCGGCCGTACTGCCGGGCTCGGCTGAGCTTCCGGAACTGGTCGGATTATGGCGGCGGAGTCGTCACCGACTGGGGGGCGCACTACATGGACATCGCCCATTGGGCGATGGGCGGCGAAGAGGTTGGGCCGCTCAGCGTCGAGGCGCAAGGCTATAATTCCGATATCGGCAAACCCGACTATCCCGATCAGTTCCGCCCCTTCTCCGCGCGCCTGGAGTACCCCGGCGACATCGAAGTGTGGTTCTTGAATGCCTACGCCGAGCCGAAGGATGAAGCATTGAGACCGGTGATGGAGCGGATCTACGGGAAGCCTCCGCAGGACCTTCGGAAGTACCAGGTGCCCGACGGCGGCGTGTTGTTCACCGGGAGCCAGGGCCAGATCTTCGTGGGACGGCAATTGACGACCGGCGAAGGAATCGGGGAATTGGAGAACATCCCGCTCGCCGATGTCGAAAACGTGCGCTGGCGGGCTTGCCTCTACGCCCACATGCGGAACTTTGTGGAGTCCGTCCGCGCGCGCCAGCAGCCGCTATGCCGCGTATCCGAGTCGTTTCGCGCCCTGATTCCCTGCCACCTGACGAATATCGCGCTGCGGTTGGGACGGAAGCTTCAATGGGATCCCAAGGGCGAGGAGTTCGTGGGAGACAAAGAGGCGAACGCTCAGTTGCGGCGCGTTCAACGGGAAGGTTACCAGATCAAAGCTTAGTCCCGCCCTCCTACAGGTTGCAGGAGAGTGTTATTGGCTTCCAGCAACAGAGGCCAAGGAGATTTTAAGATGAAACAGCGACGTATCTTCGCAATGTTAGTCCTCGCGGCGGGTGTCGCGAGCGCCCAGAACCCGGATCGGCCGCAGCGCCCCGTGGTGGATCCTGCCGCTCCCAAGCCGACTGGGCCGCAGCGGCCCGTCGTCGATCCGGGGAATGCGGCGAAAGCGCCGTCGGACGCGATCGTGTTGTTTGACGGCACGGATAATTCCCACTGGCGTACGCAGGACGGGAAGCCGTCGAAGTGTGCCGTTGCGGACGCCGTAATGAGCTGTCGAACCGGTGCGGGCACGATTGCCAGTACCGACAAGTTTCAGGACGCGCAAATCCACCTGGAGTTCAATATTCCGAATATGCCCGAGCAGCACGGTCAGTTGAAAGGGAACAGCGGGGCCATTCTGCAGGGACTCTACGAGGTCCAGATCCTGGATTCTTTCGAGAATCCCACGTACGCGGACGGTTCCTGCGGCGCGCTCTATGGCCAGTCGGCGCCGGCCGTGAACGCTTCCAGGCGGCCCAACGAATGGCAGACGTACGACATCGTTTTCCACGCTCCTCGCTGCGCTCCCGATGGCACCGTTACGGCGCCCGGTACCCTGACGCTGTTGCACAACGGGGTGCTTGTCCAGGACCATGTTCCGGTTCAAGCGAGGCGCCGCTGCGTAGAGGAAGGGCCGCTGGTTCTGCAGGACCACAGCAACTTCGCCGGGGCTCCCGATACGACGATGAGATTTCGCAACATCTGGATGCGCCGGCTGACCCAGTAGCGCTGTGCGTCGATTCGCTCAGTCGAATCGGCGATACGTGAGGACGAATTGACTATGAAAACCAGACGCAGTTTCTTCATGTCTTCGGCGGCAGCGGCGGCGGTCTCACGCTCGGTTCTGGGCGCCAATGACCGGGTCCAGATGGGCATAATCGGGACCGGCAGCCGCGGCAACCAGGTACACGGATGCTTTATTCGAAACAACGACGTGCAGTTTGTGGCCGCCTGTGACGTGGCGAAATCGCGGCTGGATCAGTTCGCTGCCAAGGTGGGGGGCAAAATCGATACCTACAGCGATTATCGAAAATTGTTGGAGAACAAAGACGTCGAAGCGGTGTACATCGCGACGCCGGACCACTGGCACAGCCCGATCATGATCGCGGCCTGCGAAGCCGGGAAGGATGTGTACTGCGAGAAGCCGGTGTCGAACGCGATCGAGCCGGGGCTGAGAATGATCGATGCCGCGCGCAAATACAACCGCGTGGTGCAGGTCGGCCTGCAGCAGCGTAACTGGCAGCACTTCCAGGATTGCGCCAAGCTGGTGCGCGAGGGGCTCCTGGGCAACATCAACCATTGCGTGATGCTGTTCGGTGGAGGAGGAGGTGGTGGCTCGAGGCAGCCCGACGAGAAACCCGGGCCGCCGCCCGCGGACCTGGATTGGGAGATGTTCCAGGGCCCCGCGCCCCGGCATGAATACGTGCCCAGCCGCCAGAGAAACTGGCGCAGCTACTACGACTACGGCGGCGGGAGTGTAACGGATTGGGGCGTGCACCTGATGGATGCCACCATGTGGTATATGGACGCGGATCACAAATCGGCGTTGCTGACCAGCGGGATGGGCCAGTATGTCTCCACGGCAGCCGATCCCGAGCGCGCGCCGGATACCTTCTCGGTGGTCTGGAAGTTCGATAAGTTTGTGGCCACATTCACCAATGCCGTGCCGCCGGGCGGCGAGCCAGGTATGTCGCAGTCGGAACTGTACGGCAACTACTTTTACGGGCAGAGGGGCATGCTGCTGGTGAATCGCTATGGGTACGAGATCCGGCCGAATCCACAGCGCCGAATACCCGCGGGAAGAGGACCAGCGGAAATGACGCCCGCGCCGCCGCCGATAGAGGCGAAGAAGGACATGGATGCGAAGGGGATGTCGGAAGATCCGAACTCGAAGTTCGGATCGCCCACGGTGCGGCACACGCGCAATTTCCTGGATTGCGTGAAGTCCCGGCAGCGGCCGGCCTGCGACATCGAGATCGGGTTCAATTCATCCTTGCCCTGCCTGCTGGCCAACCTGTCCATCCGCCAGGGGAAAAGTTTCGTTTGGGACGGCAAGACCGCCCGGTCCACATAAGACACGCGTAGCGCGACCCACTATTCGTGACCCAGCGCTCTAATCGGATCTTCGCGGCCGGCTCGCAGGTCCGGAATCGACGCGGCCGCCAGGGCCACCGCCAGCAGAATGAGCGGCGCCGCCGCAAAGGCCAGCGGGGTCCGAAGGCTTTACGCCGAACAACTGGGCACTCGGCAGCCGGGTCAGCCCCAATGATGCGCAGCGCTCAAACGCCGTAGGCCTTCTTGCCTGTGTTGCGTTTCATCCGCTGGCATCATGGTGCAAACGTGACCATGGCCGGCGGCGCCACGCGGCAACCGCTAGTGTGGTTGCGTGGCCGCCGTCTTGACGGTCTGCAAGGCCGCCAGCTTGGCTTCGGCGATAATCGATGGTCTGGTTGACCGCAGCCAGGTTTGGGTTGTTCGCGGCCGGCAATGTACCGGACGTCTGAGCGACATCAATATCGCCTCCGGAATTTGACTTTGGCCGCCACCCCCGGTTATACTTTTTCGTCCGCGCTTCTTTTAGCACCCCTGGATCCTGCAACCTTTGGCGCGCGCTGTGCGTCTTATCCATCTGGTGTTTTCGGACCGGAATAATAGGAAAACGATCATGATTACGAAAAACGGACAAAAGTCCAAGGCCAACAACTACAAACGAATACTGGAAAGGAAGGCTGAGGAAGTCCGTCGAAGCATGTCCGCCCAGAAGGCGGCGCAGGTGGTGGCGCGGCTGGACGTGCCTTCCGACGAAGGCGATCTCAGCCAGCAGCACCACGAAGAGTGGATCTTCTTGAACCGCAATACCATCGACATGAAGCTGTTGCGCGAGATTTCCGATGCGCTGCTGCGGCTGGAGCAGGGACACTACGGAACCTGCCTGGAATGTGAAGAGCCCATTTCGCCCAAGCGGCTGGACGCGGTGCCCTGGGCGCGCTATTGCGTGAGGTGCCAGGAGGAAATCTCGGCGCGGGCGGCCCGAGGCGAGCTGGCGGACCACGAATACGAGGAAGCCCCGCGATGAAGCTTGCGGACCTGCGCAAGCTCTCCATTCGACAGCAATACAGAATTCACTTTCCCTTGCGGAACGGCATGGAGTGCGTCGTCACGGAGCACGGTGTGGCGCGCGTGGCCGCGTTGCGGGGCGTGCCCGATTTCAATCTGGAGGAGGAGTTGGCTTCGGCCGTCGAGTTTGTCCTGGAGTCGGCCGTCCCTGCCGGAAAGAAGGGCGAGGCCGCCGCCCCGCGCATTGTCAGCCGCGAGGAACTGGCTGCGCTGACCTCCCCGGGACTCCCCGCTAGTACTGGCCCCGGCCACGACGAGGACTAGCGAAGCCGGTACGTAGCGAAGCCGGCGCCGGCCCCCATCCCGAGTGCCCCGCCGGTTCAGGTGAAGACCGCTCGCCTCCCCAATTGCTCCCACCCCCTGCGTCGGCGAGGCGGGAATAGTGTACAATACAATCGCCGTTCTTAACTATATTGCTTGCCCGAAAGGGCTTGGGGGCTGCGATGGAGAAACCGGCGCAAAATATTCAAGACAGTTTTCTAAACAACGCTCGCAAGGACAAGGTTGTCCTCACCATTTACCTGATGAGCGGCGTGAAGCTCTCCGGACGGATTAAGAGCTTCGACAAGTACTCGTTGGTCCTGGAAACGAACAACCAGGAACAACTGATCTTTAAGCACGCCATCTCGACGGTAGTGACGCAGAAGCCGGCCCATTCTTATGGCGCCGGCTCGCAGGCGGCGGCCCAAGGCAGCACGAGCAGCCCGGCGCCCGGTGTTCCGGTGCACGCCGACTCCTCGGAGGCTTAAGACACGCCCGTCTCCCCCAGTTTTCGAGAGCGGGCGATCCTGGTAGGGTTGGAGTGGAAAAGGCGCGGCGCGCCCTCAGGGCAAGGACCTTCCGGGCCTAAGCGCGGTGGCCCTGTTCGTGCCGAAGAGTCGCTGGAAGAGCTTGCCGAACTGGCGGCGGGCGCCGGGGCGGCGATCGTCGAGCGGGTCATCCAGGCCCGGGTGGCGCCCGAGGCCGCCACCCTGATCGGCGCGGGCAAAGTGGAGGAACTGGCCGCGGCGGTCGCGGCCGGCGCGGCCGACGTGGTGATCTTCGATCACGACCTGACGCCGACCCAGCAGCGGAACCTCGAAAAGGCCCTGGATGCCAAGGTTATCGACCGCACCCAGCTCATCCTGGACATCTTCGCTTCCCGCGCCCGGACGCGCGAGGGCCGCCTGCAGGTGGAACTGGCGCAATTGAACTACCTGCTCCCGCGGCTTACCGGCCATGGGGCGGAGATGTCCCGTTTGGGCGGCGGAATCGGAACGCGCGGTCCCGGCGAAACGCAGCTCGAAACCGACCGGCGCCGGATCGCGCGGCGCATCAAGAAAATCGAAGACGAGCTGGAGGGCGTCCGCGCCGGCCGCGCCCTGCACCGCCGCCGCAGGAGCGCTGTCCCGCTGGCCACCATCGCGCTGGCCGGATACACCAACGCCGGAAAATCCACTCTGTTCAACCGGCTGACACATGCGGGGGTGCTCACCGACGAGCGTATGTTTGCCACGCTCGACCCGACCGTGCGGCCGCTCACCCTGCCGTCCCGCCGCCGCGTGCTGCTGAGCGACACGGTGGGCTTCATCCGCAACCTCCCGACCACGCTGGTGAAGGCCTTCCGGGCGACGCTGGAGGAGGTGACGGAAGCCGCGCTGGTGCTGAACGTGGTGGACGTCTCTTCGCCCGCGGCCGCCGATCACACCTCCCATGTGTCCAAGGTGCTCGCGGAAATCGGCGCCGGGGCGATCCCGCAGATCCTGGTGATGAACAAAATCGACCGGCTGCCGGGCGGCGTGGCGGACGCCGCCCGGATCCAGCGCCGAGGCGCCCCCGGGGCCCCCGAGGACACCCGCGCCATCGCCATTTCCGCGCTACAGGGCTTGGGCATCGGCCCGCTATTGGCCGCGATCGATGAAGTCCTGCCCCTGGACCCGATCGTCCGCGCCACCTTCCGCTTGCCCGCCGGCGACGGCGCTACCCTGGCCTTGCTGCACGAGTTTGGCCGCGTAATGGACACGCAATACACCGGGGATTTTTGCGTGATCGAAGCCGAGGTTCCAGAGTCGCTGCACCGCCGTTTGAAGTCGCGGTACTAGCCATCCCTGAACCTGTGGAAAAGAGTGTGGGAAACACGGCTAGGGAACTTCCCGAAGAGTCGCAAAATGAGGCACTTACGAGGGTTTGAACCACCATGGGGCAGTTTCTTGTAAGTAACTCATTCATAACAAGTTACGGCTGAATCTACCGACGCTTGGTGTAGCGCTGGCCGAGTGCGGTCGGGAGGCCCCGGTAAAACCCTGGTTTTCCACAATTTTTGGACTCCGCGAGTCAGAATTCATGGCCGGATCGCGCGATCCCGGACGGTCTGCTAAACTTGAGCTAATTGGCGGCGTAGCTCAGCTGGCTAGAGCGAGGGTCTCATAATCCCTAGGTCGGGCGTTCGAGTCGCCCCGCCGCCACCAGCCAGTTTGAAATCGCAAATGCCGAGTAGAGACGTTTGCGTCTTGTAGGGGCGGCAGCGAAAGCCCAATCAGAAAAGCCGAGGCACTTCCTGGAGAAAGAACTGCGTCACCGGATCCCACTCGAGCGGAATCAGCATGTCGGGCATCGGGTCTTTCCCGGCGTCATCGAAGAAGGTCAGGGATTTCAGAATGTGGATCTTCGAGTAACCGGCCTGGGCGTACTTCCGGGCGAAGAGCTGCAGGAGTATCGCCAGGCCGAATCGCTGGGCGGACACGTACAGGTCGATGAAATCGCGCTTGGTGCCACGGCTGGCGATGGCGCTGATTTTCATGCAGGCGATGTCCCGCGGGTCGGCGACGGCGACATCTGAGAACCGGGCAAAGGGAAACAATACAGGGTAGGCGTATCCCAGGAAGCTCACTTTTGTTCCCTGGATGGCGGCGTGCAGCGTGTGGGGCGCTTTGGCGATGAGTGAGAAGCCCTCCTGACCTTGGACGCGTTGCAGGAAGGACTCCTCGTCGAATAATTCCGAGGCAAAGAAATCCAGGTCGTGGGAAAGCCAGTGACCGAACCAGAGCGCCAGGCCAGTGCCGCCGGCGAGATAGAAGCCGGCGAGAAGCGATGCGGCGTGGAGACCGCGCATCGCATCTTCGGTTCCACCGGCGACCACCTCGTGATGCCAGGGCCGGTCTTCGTGATTGGGCATAGATCAACGGCTCTGGGCAAGCGCCGCAACTTCGTGCGGCGGAATGCGGTAGATGAGCGCCCAGAAGTTTGCCGACTTCGGGGACAGGCGGCGCTCGGAGCGGAGGACACGACGGATTTCCGCTTCGGGAAAGGTGGCCCGCATCCAGGCGACCGCGTCCTCGCCGCCGAATTCCAGAACGCGCAGAATCGTGTAATCGGGATGTGCGGCAGGATTGAAAGTGTTAAGGTTGGTATCCCAGAAGAGCGTTTGTAAGTAGCCGGGAATCATACGCCAGGTCGTGTTCCACTAATGACGGGTCTGGTGCGACGCGGCTTCCCAGCGGCCGATCATCAGGTCGATGAGGTCGAGCCACGGGCCTTCGGGGCGCTCGAGCTTGCGGAACAGCGCCACGTATTCGGGCTTCTTCAGGCCCATGCCCGCGAAGGCCAGAAAGTACAAACCGTCGTTGGCGAAATCGGCGATCTGCTCCTTGGCCCACTTGTGCGGATCGGCGAGATAGGGCTCGAGATAGTCGATCACCGTGGCGACGGTGGCGCCGTTCCTCGCGCGGACCTGCCACAGGTCGACGCCCTGCACCTCCGCGATGCGGCAGACGGTGGCGAAGGCCTCCAGGTTGAAGGCGGAATAGGAAAGCGCCTTGGTGCGCGATTCCTCGCGCGGGGCGCTTCCGTCGGCGCGGATCTGGCGGGTCAGGATACGGTCGCGATAATAATTGAACGCCGCCCGCTGCTCCTTGTCGTCTCCGACAAACGTGGCAACGGCGGCCACCTGGGCGGCCCACCAGGACGCGTGATTGTTTCCGCTAATTTTCTCATCCGCGGCATCCTTGCTGTCGGTGAGCCAGCGAAGGTAGTCCTCAAACCATTTGTGGACGGCCGCCTGCTCCTTGGCGTCCCAGGCGCCGGTCTGCTCCAGGAACTCCATGCCTTGAATGGCGCGGATGAAAACCCGGCCATCGAGGATGCCGGCTCCGCGGCCGAGGTTCGAGCCGGGGATGGCCTGCGCGAATTCCAGAGTGGGATTCATGCGCGTCTTGGGATTGAGGAACCACGTATTGATCACCCTGGCCGCGCGCTGGGCGTAGCGCGTGTCGTCCAGCATGAAGGCCGCCGTGCCCAGAGTGAAGACCGTTTCGCACATGGCGTTGAGAGACGTTTTGTTGGCCAGGAAGCGACTGGGGTTGGGCTGGCCGTCCTTGCGGATATAGGGGCTGCGGGGATTTTCGGGATCGGGCCACCAGTAGGGAGCTTCGCTGTAGTAGTCGTGGGGATCGAGCTCCAGCCCTTTAGGCCGGTCGGAAGTAACCGTCCAGGGGCCTTCGCGCAGTCGCTTCTCGGCCTCGGCGCGGAGCCGGCGGACGGAATCGAGGGTCCAGGCTTCCTTGCGAATAATGGCGCTGTGGATCGGCTCGGCTTCATTCTCCGAGACCAGGGTCATCGGTATATCCGCAGCCCATACCAGCGACACGGCTAGAATGAGGATGAACGCAGTTCTCACCACACTTGACCGTAACGGCATGGTATCACAGGTCCTCCCGCGGTTGGGCGGCCAGGCGGTAGCCGGCGCTGCGTTCGTACTCCGCGTTGAACTCGCAGCCGATGAGGGCGATCAGGGCCATCAGGTACATCCAGACCAGCAGGGCGATTCCGGCGCCCACCGAGCCGTACATCACGTTGTAATTGGCGATGTTGCGGACGTACCAGCCGAATCCCGAAGTCGCCAGCAGCCAGAGAACCGTGGCCAGGATGGCGCCAGGCCAAACATATCGCCAGCGCTGGCGGCGGTAGGGGGCGCAATAGTAGAGAGTGGCGGTGACCAGCACGGTGCTGGAGAAGGACAGGGCGTAGCGCGCCAGCCGGCTCAGCCACTGCCAGACCGAAGAGAGCTGCGGCAGCAGCATGTCGCGTTTGATCCAGTTGAGCACCGTGCGCTCCGCCTGGGTGCCGAAAACGACCAGCAGGGTGGTGCCGAGCAGCGGAACGGCGGAGGCCAAAACCAGGGCCATCGCCAAGGCGGTCTGGTGGTAGAAGTTGCGATCCCGGGGAACGCGATAGGCCGCGTGGAAGCCCTCGATGAGGCTCTTGATGACGCCGGAGGCCGCCCACACCGAAATGACCCCGGCCACGATCAGGATCGCCAGGGGACGCGCGCCGCTGACGCGGAACTGCTGCACGACCAGGTCTTCGGAGCCCGGCGGCACGATCTCGGAGAGGCCATCTTCTATGGTGCGGGAGACGAAATCGGCGCGGGTCTGGACCAGGATGGTGGCAGCCGAGGTGAGGATGGGGAAGAAGGAAAGCAGCGCGGAATAGGCGGCGCCTTTGGCGGCGCCGAAGCACCCGTCATCGAGGCTGGCCACCAGGCTTCGGCGGAGGAGCCAGGCGAACTTGCTCCAGGTCACTTGAGCACTATTTTAGCCAGGCCGGTATTGTTGGCGCTGTCGGCGGCCCGGATCACCAGCAGATGCTCCCCGGGGGCGAGGCCCGCCAGGTCGAGAACAAATTTCTCGCGGAGCGAATCGATCACGCCGTCGGCGGCGGCCACCGGAGTCCAACTGCCGGCATCCAGGGAGTATTCGCAGCGCCGCAAGGCAGATGCGGCATCGGCGGCCTCGAACTCGACGTGGGCCGTGCCGCCGTTGAGGCGCACCGATTCGATGGTCACGATGGGCGGCGTGTTGTCGATCATGATGGGGGCGCTGGTCATCTGCGCCTCGCGCGCCGTGGGCGGCGGATTGGCCTCCCGATCGCTGGCCGTCACGCGGAAGAAGTACTTGCCGTCGGCGAAAATGTCGGCGTCGAAGGTAAGGGAGGTGTCGTGGGTGTCGGATTTGAGCAGCATCCACTGGGTGGCGTCCTCGCTGCGGAAGTAGACGTTGTACACCAGGCGGTCGCCATCGGGGTCTTCGGCCTGCCAGGTGATGACCATCTGCTGCGACGAGGCGCGCGACAGCGTCTGGGTGGGAGTGCCGGCGGGGGCCGAGGTGGTCACGTCGCCGCTGTCGCTGACCGTGACGCTGTAGGCCGCGCCCGAGGTGGAACCGGCGGCCTGCTTGGCGCCCTGCGCGGCGGGGGACGCCTGGGTGATGACGTTGATGCTCTTGATCACCGGCGGAGAGTTCTGCGGCAGGTAGGCGAGGGTCACGCTGGTGAGGATGGGGGTAGCGCCTCCGGCACCCGTCATTTCGGCCTTCCACTGGATGTAGCGGGCGTTGGGGCTGGCGATCCGGGAGCCGGCGGGCGCGGTCAAGGGCTCGGACCAATCGCTCCATGTGCGGTCGGGCCTGGCCGAATTGCCGGAGCGTGTGCGGAAGGCCAGGGAGCAGCCGGCAGGCACGTCTCCGCGCCAGCTCAGGCTTCCCCATCGCGACGCGGTGTTGGAATCGTGAACCGGGGCCTCGTAGTAGCCGCCGGCGCCGGGTTTATCGCCGAGGCGATAGATGCGGCCCATGTCGCCGGTGGCGGCCAGCACGGAATTGCTGGAGGGCAGCAGGCGGGTGGTTTCGCCCTGGTTGGTCTGGGTGACCAGCGTCAAGCGGCGGTCGGGCGACAGTCCGTAAATGCGGCCGTCCTGGTCGGTGGAGAAGAGAATCTGCTTTTCGAGAGCCAGCAGGTCGTAGATGTTCTCCTCTTTGGAACTCCACAGGGTTTCGACGGTGTTGTCGGGGTTAATGCGGTAGAGCGCGGATTTCTCGACGCCGCTCACGTCCACCACGGGGTTGAACTGCGTGCTGACCTGCGGGGTGGCGGCGACCGGCTGCGGCGGCTTGGCATCACCGGGCTTGATCTCGACGCCGGGGCCGCTCTGCGCTTCCACGGTAATGGTGGTGGTGGCCCCCGTGGTAACGGCGCCGCCCGGCGCGCCCTGCGCGGCCTGTGCGGCGGTCTGCTCGCGTTTGGCCAGGGAGCCGCCCAGCGCGGCGGCGTAGACCGTGCCATCGGGCATGGGGACGATGGCGCGGATTTCGGGCAGGTTGGCATCGTAAAGAACGAACGCCTTGTCCTTGGCGCTGATGCGGTAGAGGATGCCGTTGGGCTCGGTTCCGGCGAGCAGGCGCCCCCGGGAATCCACCGCCAGCCCGGTCACGTGGGACTGGCCGGTTTCGTAATACAGCTCGCCCTGTCCCGGAGCGGCGACGCGAAAGATCTTTCCCTGGTCGCCCGTGCCCACGTAGAGGGCGTTGTCGGCGCCGACGGCCAGCGACCAGATGTAGCGCGTCTCAGGCGCAAAAAACTCGGTGGCGGAGCCGTTGACGATGCGATACACCTTGCCATCGGGCGAAGTGCCGGCGTACACCGCACCCGCCCCATCCACGGCAACCGCGAAGATTTCCGGCTGGTCGGCGGCGAAGAGCAGCGAAGACGTGCCGGACGCGTCGATTCGGTACAGCCGGCCGTGATTGCCGGTAGCCGCATACAGGGCGCCGCCGGGGCCTTGCGCCACGCTCCAGATCACCGCCTGGTCCGACGTGAAGACGGTGTCCACCTTGGGAGCCAGCGACAGGCGGCCCTCGCGGCTCAGCGACATGCCTTCAAAGCGGCCGCGGATGAAATCGGTGTAGGAATTCATCTCCCAAGCCACCGTGCCACTCGAGAAGGCCGGCGGTCCGTACAGGGCCAGCACGGCGAGCGTGACGGCGGCGCAGAATCCGGCGGGGCGCGCGCACGCGCGCAGCTTGGCGGGCCGGCCGAGAGGTCGCATGAAACCGATCATTCCCTGATCTCCACCTGAACCGTTTTGACGCCGGAGATGACCATGTCGCCCCCGTCGACCTCCATTTCCGCAAGCTTGGCGTTGCGGGTTTGCGTGATCCCGGAGTGGCTGGCCTGCGTACCCGCCAGAATGAGCGCGACCGAAGCGGGAGGATCGGGCAGGTCGACGCCTTCGAGCTGGTAGGCGGGGTCGGCGCGCCACACGCGCACGTAGGCCTTGGTATTGGGGTGGAGGTTGTTCACCGTGGTGATCAACTGCGCGGGGCTGCGCGGATTCACGGTGAGCACCTGGCGGAAATCCGCCAGGTTGGTGGCGCCGGCATCGGCCACGGTGAAATACAGGGTGCCTGGCTCCGCGCCGATGGGGACGTCGTAGTCGAACTGCCGGGCGGTTTCGACGCCGTTCTCGCCGGTCAACAGGACGTTGAGCCGCAGCTTTTCGCCGGCCCGCACTTCGCGCCGGGAAACCGAGACGCTGTCGATGGTCAACTGTTTTTTCTGGTCGTACGCCTGAATGTCGAGCGCGACTTTTTTCAGTTGGAGGGAGTCGAAGCTGCTCTGCATGACGTATGCCACGGGAATGGCGGCGGAGAGCGAAACCTGCGCGGCGGAGCCGGTGTCGGCGGCGAACATGTTGTTGAGGAGGACGGGCGCGGGAGCGTTCTGAAACTCGATTTCGCCGCTGACCCGGATGCTGGAGACGCCCACGGTGCGCTCGGTTTCGTCGATGACGGAGTAGACCGCCATCTGCACCAGCAGCGGCGAGAGGAGCGGGTCGTTGACGATACGCAGCTGGTAGGACTGGACCGCGCGCGACCCGTGCGACACGGCGATGGAAATCGGAACCATGGCCGCGCGTTTTCCGATCTCGCCCGTCACCGCGGTGTTGTTGTCGTGGCTGATGGCGCCCATCCATTCCCTGGCCGTGGAGAGTTTGAAGGAAGTGTTGAGGCTGGGAAGCAGGGTAATGACGTCGGCGCGCGCGAACGGCAGGTCGGTGGCGCCGACATCCAGAAATCGGTGCCCGAAGGCGTAGACACGGTTGCCGTCGATGTACGTGACGGTGCCATCGGCGCCGACCGAGTAGTCGCCGGCCATGAGCTGGACGCTGATCATGGAACCGGGCTTAAGGTCCGCGGGATTGCCCATGCCGGGCTCGATGCTGCCGCCGCCGGTGATGCCCTGGCGCGGCTCCAGGCCGAGGGTCCGCAGTTGTGGAGCGAAGGCTTCCAGGGTGGCGCGGGTAAAGCCGCCAAAGGAGACGGGCGTGGCGATATCGATGAGGCGCTCGGGCCCGGGCCCGGTCAGAGCGGGCTGGGGGCGGGGGAGCGCGCGGGTGAGGTCGCGATCGGCCAGCGCGATCAGAGGCCGCTGGGGCGGTGAAGCCGCGATGGAGGAAGAGCGGACCATGTCCTCGATGGGGCGGATGCCGGCGATGGGATCCTTGGCATAAGGAAAGGCCATGGCGACGGCGCCGACGAGTTCGCCATCGATATAAACGGGGCTGCCGCTCATGCCCTGCATGACGCCGGTATGTTCGAGAGGCCCGCCGGAGAGGCGCGCGAGGATGAGGGATTCCTTGGGGCCGACGTTCTCCAGCACGCCGAGGATTTCGACCTGGAATTCGTCGATGCGGCTGCCCGAGAAAACGGTGCGCCCGGTGCCGCGCATGCCGGGTTTCAGGTCCTTCAGAGGGAAGAACGGGGTTTGAGCGGACAAGGCGGCGGCGAGCGTTAAGACCGCCGGCACAACGAAGCGGAGCACGCCCTATTGTACCGTGCGGTGGGATGGGGCTTCGCGGCGCCACGTTGACCGGGGAGAATCCGTACGCTAGGATAGGAATGCGGGGTGGAGCAGTCTGGTAGCTCGTTGGGCTCATAACCCAAAGGTCGAAGGTTCAAATCCTTCCCCCGCAACCAAATTCCTCAATTGGTTACGGTTCCTTCCGGCCCTTCTTCCCTATCAATTGCTAACGGATTGCTAACACTGGCCTCCGCTTTGTGGCGGACCTTCGCATCGGCCATCGACTTTTCGTAGCGGGCGCTGGCTTCCTTGCCGCGGCCTGGGAAGAGATGTCCGTAGGTATCGAAGGTAACCTTGATGCTGGAGTGGCCCATCTGGTCGCGAACGTAGGCGGCGGTTTCGCCCTGGGCAATCAACTGGCTGGCGAAGAAGTGTCGCAGGTCATGAAAGCGAGTGCCTGCCATACCGGCCTTTTCAGCGATGGGCTTCCAAACCTCTGCGTCGAATTGATCCGGGTCTATGAAGCCGTTGCAATCGCCGGGGAAGATGAAAGCGCCGTCTGGTTTGCCGACCTTCAGATCGGCCAGCATCTTCATTACGCTCTCGGTCGCAGCGATGCGGCGTAACGATTTCCGAGACTTCGGCGGCCCAACGTGCCACTCCCATTTGTGCGCGCCATCTGTACCACGGCGTTTCGAGATTGCGTGACGCACATTTACCTCGTTGCCAAACCACTCGATATCATCGAACCGAAGGCCGAGAGCCTCGTTTCGTCGCACGCCGGTAAACGCTCCCGTATAGGCCAGCGCGTAACTGAGGCCGCCCAACTCCTTCGCCGCGCCGATCAGTGCCCAGACCTGTTCCGGTGTCGGCGGCGTGATCTGGCGGGATTCCAGTGGCGGAAGCTCGAGCCCCAAAGTGGGATCGTGGAACGCGAAACCGCGTCGCAGGGCACTTGGCCCCCTTTTGCCGGCTAGCATCGTGCGCAGTAGCGTAACGGTGTTGTGGATCGTCTTCGAAGAAAGCTCGTCTTCGATCATGCCGCTCACGGCCGCGTCAATATGATCGAACCGTAGAGCCGATACCGCGATCGCTCCGAGCCGCGGAGCGAGTTGCTTGTTGATGATCGAACCATATCCCGATTCCGTGCTGCCGCGGATCAGACGCCTACCGGCCAGCCAATCCTCTGCGAACTTCTCAAACGTGACGGAAGATGGTCGCGCATACGTTCCCTTATCGATGGCTCCCAGGACTTCGTTCAACCGGGTCTGCGCCTCGGTACGCTTTTTGAATTTACCTTCCCACTGCTGGACGCCTGCCGGATCGCGGTAGATGATCGCCCACGTCTTGCGCCTGCCGCTAGGCTTGACGATATGGCCGCCCTGGCTCATTGCATAGTCCCTTTAGCAGCCGCCTCCACAATCGCCCGTAGATCTTCCTCTGTAAATCGGACGAATTTTCCGAGTTTACGGTGAGGAATGGCCTTGCGCCTTGTGCGCTCGTAGATCCAGCCCGCCGTCACCCCCAAGCGCTGCGCGGCCTCTTCGACAGTCAGAAACAGTCTGCCTATCGCAGCCGGTTGAGATGATAACACGGCGATCTGGTTGTGGTTGACCGTGCTCACCATACCCTCCTCCGTTTCAGAATCCTCGTCTCCTCAAGAGGCATCAGCTCGCCGGCCTAGCCGAACGCCCACTATCGCCCATCCTTGCAGCCGAACCAGCACACCCGGCCGGCTTGTTCCAGTCGAGCGCCGCGTTGGACAGAAGAAAAAGAGTGCCCTCGATAGCGCTTGCCCGGCAGCAGAACGCCTCGTTCCCATCGCCTACGGGCAGGCAGGACTTCTATTTCCAGGCTTCGCCCTCCAGCCCCATTTGTACAACGACTGGCAAATCTTTTCAAATGAAGCGCACCTTCATCGAAATTCTTGAAGGGTAGAGGATCCTCGATGGAATGGGAGGGCTTCTCCAGACCTGGTCCGCTTCCTCTCTGATTGTGCCTCCGTTTGACCAGCGGCTCGGTTTCGGCAATAACGGGCCATGACCATATCAGCGGAGGCTTCAGTCATTGAGAAGGCGCTTCTTCAACGACGACTGCCTTCTGGCGGCTGGAGCTTCTTCAGCTCAGAACAAGCAAGTGTGGAAGCGACCTGCCTGGCTGGTCTTGCGCTCGGGTCCGACAGCCATGGCAACGCGGTTTCGACCGTTCGTTTCTTGAAGAAGTCGCAGCTTTCGGACGGTGGGTGGCCAGCTTTTCAAGGAGACTCAGAGGGGGCATGGACAACGGCTCTCGCCCTCTGCGCCCTGACCGTGCTGAATGAGACCTCCGACGCCAGCAATAGAGCGTTGAGATGGCTGTTGGAAGCGAGAGGCAAGGAGGGGCACTGGTTCTGGCGGTGGAAATTCAAGACCGCTGATCGCTATGTCCGCTTCGACCCTGACAAATACGGCTGGCCTTGGAGCCACGGAACTGGGAGTTGGGTGATCCCTACTGCTTTCAGCGTCGTCGCCATCAAGCAATTCACAGTCTGCAATCGCTCCGAGGCGTCGGAGCAACGAATCCATCTGGGCGTCGAGATGCTTCTCGATCGTGCGTGCGTTGACGGAGGTTGGAATTCTGGAAACAGCATCGTTTATGGGGTGCCGCTCCGCGCTCATGTTGAGGCGACGGCAATCGCGCTGTTGGCGCTGCAGGATGAGCGGCGAAGTGAGCTGATTCAAAGAAGCCTGACGTGGCTAAACAAAGAGGCGGCCAGCGTCGATTCTGCTTCCAGCCTTGCGTGGTGCATTCTCAGCTTGTTCGTGTACCAGGAGCCCGTTGAGGAGCTCAAGAACAGGCTGGCGACGATCATGAGAGACGGCCGCGACATACGGAATAATGCAACTCTCGCCACCGCGCTTCTCGCGCTGAGGTGCGGCGAGATGATTCATCCCTTCGAGGTGCTGCGATGAAGTTGGATCGGCGACGATTTCTTGGCTCATCAGTAGGTGTGGCCGTGGCAGCAGGGGTGACGACCGAATGGGTTTGGCCAAAGCACACCGTCTCGTTCCTGAGACCTCGTTCGTCTGTAGCGGTGCTGAACGCGACCGAGTACTCGGAAAGCATCGAGGGGCTCCTTCTGGATGGTTTGCGGCTGTTCCGGCTACAGGTGCTGGGGCGGTCCATTCTTCTAAAACCAAACTTGGTGGAAGACTTGCCGGGTCCTGTGAACACGAACTCGACTCTGATCGGCGCCGCGGCGCGATGCTTCCTCCGTCTTGGCGCCGTGCGGGTTGTGATTGGCGAGGGCCCTGGACATCAACGCGACACCGAACTCGTAGTGCAGGCGGCAGGTCTCAAGCCGCATCTCGCGGAACGGCAGATCGAGTTCGTGGATCTCAACCGAGACGAGCTCAGAAAAGTGAAGCTGAAAGCCAATTACAGCGGTCTAGGCGAACTCTGGCTGCCGCGTGCTGTTCTCGAATCCGATTTTGTTGTTTCAATGCCCAAAGTGAAGACCCATCACTGGGCAGGGGTCACGCTGAGCTTGAAGAATATGTTCGGCGTTGTGCCGGGCATGAAGTACGGTTGGCCGAAGAATTTATTGCACTGGAGCGGTATTCACGAAAGCATCCTCGACATCTGCGCGACCGTTCCTATTCACTTCGTGATCGCAGACGGTATTACCGCAATGGAAGGCAACGGACCTCTTCAAGGAAGCGCCCGCCAACTGGGAAAGATTATATTGGCGGATGACCCTGTCGCGGCAGACGCGACTTGCGCACGACTGATGGGTCTTGATCCGCTACAGGTTCGGCACCTCTCCGAGGGGAGCCATTTCCTAGGCAACGTTCGCGAGGATCGCATCGGGATGTTGGCGGAAGCAGTCGGAACACCGACGCGTCCGTTTTCCGTACTGCCAGAATTCCACTATCTCCAGGCAGCAAGGAGCTAACGAACGCGCTGCGGGAGAAAACGCGGGTGCGGCCAAAGGTCTCCCGTGAATTGAAGAGAATGAGGAAAGGGCTTCGCTAACAAAAAGCGCAGGCTTGCTCTTCTTGGAGCCCCGATTCCTTGGCTTCAGGGAGCCGCTGATTTGAGGCCGGGGGAATGAGGAAAAGTGGTTCCGTCGAGAAAAAGTGCAGCGACTCGGCGCTGGCCTTATCCTCCTAGCTTCCGCGGTACGCCAGTCCGACCCCAGGGCATGAGGAAAACTGGTTCCTCCGAAAAGATTCACTCGCGCCCGACGTCACCTCCTGGACGGCCGGTAATGAACCGTAGGGAATGAGGAAAAGTGGTTCCGTCGAAAAAAAATGCGGCGACCCTAGCGCCGGCCTGACCTCCTGGTTTCCTCGCCGCTGACCTGAGCCCGAAGGAAATGAGGGAAAGTGGTTCCGTCGAGAAAAAGTGCAGCGACTCGGCGCGGGCTTTACCTCCTAGCTTCCGCGGCGCCAGTCCGATCCCCAGGGCATGAGGAAAACTGGTTCCTCCGAAAAGATTCACTCGCGCCGGACGTCACCTCCTGGACGGCCGGTAGTGAACCGAAGGGAATGAGGAAAAGTGGTTCCGTCGAAAAAAAAGTGCAGCGACTCGGCGCTGGCCTTATCCTCCTAGCTTCCGCGGTACGCCAGTCCGACCCCAGGGCATGAGGAAAACTGGTTCCTCCGAAAAGATTCACTCGCGCCGGACGTCACCTCCTGGACAACCGGTAGATGAACCGAAGGGAATGAGGAAAAGTGGTTCCCCAAAAACAAATGTACCGGGATCACTGTTCGTCGCTGAATTGGAAGGTCTTCCGACGAGCCCGTAACAAGGCCGTTTTGGCGAAAGACCGAGAAGTTGAGGAGCCCTCGGAACGATTCTGCCTTAGCATGAGGCTTCAAGGAGCCCCGACGAGTGTTCTCCTCGATCCAAGAATTGTCCGAGAAGCTGGAGGCCGCCAAGTACGTGACGGATCCGGTAACGCTCAAGGTGATCTATCTTGCCGCCCAAATGCAGAAGCCGGTCTTGGCCGAAGGGCCACCGGGCTCTGGTAAGACAGAACTGGCCAAAGTAGTTGCTCTCGCGGCAGACACCACAATCGAACGTCTTCAATGCTACGAGGGTCTCAATGAGGAAAAGGCCATCGGCAAGTTCGACGAGTCCCTACAGCGTCTCTACCTGAATACACAGGGCAGCACAGCATCTGCCAGTTGGGCGTCCTTACGGCGCGATCTGCACACGCTGGAATTCTTTCAGGAAGGACCACTTCTGAGGGCGCTCCTATGTGAGAAGCCATGCGTCTTGTTGATCGATGAAATCGACAAGGTCAGTGAAGAGTTCGAAGCGGAACTCCTCGAGATCTTGAGTGACTGGCAACTGTCCATCCCTAAGATCGGCACGATCAAGGCGAAGAGCAAGCCCTTCGTGGTGCTGACTTCGAACGAAGTTCGTCGGATCGGCGATCCGTTGCGGCGTCGAAGTCTATATCTTCGGTTCGAACACCCAACGATCGAGCGGGAGACCCAGATCCTGGAAAAGCGAACGGCTGACACACATGCGGAATTACATGGCCAGCTTGCCGGCTTCGCGCATGCACTTCGCGGCTACACCCTGGAAAAGGCGCCATCGATCGCCGAAATGCTCGACCTCGCCGAAGCGCTTAAAGTCCTAGGTGTTCGCGAAATCAGCGCCGACCTGCGGGATGTACTCCTGCCTCTGATTGCCAAGACGCAGAACGA